>ERZ808240.1222-NODE-1222-length-32431-cov-4.668180_pt1 | contig 32431 bp, 31 predicted proteins | sample MGYA00521084_ERZ808240 | MGnify/ENA primary metagenome ERZ808240 (study PRJEB31516, sample SAMN03275571) | gut metagenome | biome: mammalia-associated habitat; material: feces | host: Papio cynocephalus | place: Kenya | collected 2012-08-06 ... | reverse complement strand
TTTGAACGATGCTGCAAGTCTTTCCACCTGCGTTTATTACGCAGTACCCGGTTTGGGCTGTCCCGATGGGGGTAAAGGTAACGGTATGCTCATCCTCTGCTGCCAGAGGACAGGTATAGGAAACAGAACCTTTATTATCGCTCGTTCCGATCGTTGTCCCGTCAATCACAATCGTCAGAGAATAACTTGCCGCAGTGATGGGGGAAACCGCTGTATGCTGGTTGCTTGTGAACCATGCAAAGGTGGTGGAACAGAATATGATACAGCACGCCAGAATGGTCAGCAGGGAAAGGGTCGTTCGGGTCTTCAATACCCGCTTGGAAACCTTTGCGTGCTTCGGAACATAGAAAAATTCCCGATATATCTTATCGTGTAGATTCTTCAATCCGGCGAAACCTCCTTTCAAAATTTTGTCCTGTGTCATAGGCAATCAAAAGGCACAAGGGGTCTTATGCCCTTTGATTGCCCCTCCACCCGAAGGTGGAGAGGACTTGAAACTGAAAATTACTTTTCGTAGTTGTATTCTGGGATGGTTGTCTGCTCTACATCGCTAGCATACCACTTCACATTGGTAGAAGTATTCCCCGTTGCCCACATTCCGCTTGTTTCTTTGTCGTGGTAGGAATAGCCGTAGCCAAGAACCAAACCAGTGCCGGAATCAGACGCCGTTTTGATGGTCACATTCTCAGCTTTGCAGTTCTTCACGGTCAGACCGCCCTCGTTCATACCGCCAACGATTGCTGAGGTGTGCTTCTTGCAGGCAATCGTGCAGTTCTTAACCGTTACATCTTCCACCAAGTTACCACTGCCATCACCAATCATACCAATCACGACGCCATAATTCGTACCTTTGGTAGTTGCAACGCCAAGATTGAAGTTTTCAAAGTTGACATGTTTCACTCTAATGCCATAAACGGTGCGGAAGAAGCCGCAGTAGAGATTCCAGTTCTGGCTTACAGTCCAATTTTTGATTGTATGTCCCTTGCCGTTAAAGATGCCGTTATAGGAATTGCCATAAAGACCTCTGCCGTCACCGATACCTGTAAACTCAGGATAAGAGGAAAGATCGATATCGCAGTTTAGTTCTACAGCGACCTTGCTGTTGTTTGCAACATCTACGCCCTTATACTGTCCATTGTGGTCAACAGCCTCATCGAATTTCTTGAACTCATCTAAAGAGTTGATGCTAACAACTGTTACATCATCATCGTAAACTTCTTGATCGTATGTAGCATTCTTATCATACTGATTGTGATAGCTGTCACTTTCGGATGTCCACTGAGTTGCATAGACATTGATGGAGATACCGCTGAGTGTCATACTTTGATACTCGTTTCCGGCATTTTCGTCCATCTTACCGCACAAATACATCGTGTCGGAGGTTTTGTTTGGCATGAGCTTAAATTCGCACTTTGAAATGTCCTTATGGTCGCAGCCAGCTACAATACAGGTATTTGGCTGGTCGCTTGTGGTAACTGTCCAATCAATAACCTTATTCAGGCCATCGTCACCGTCAATGCCGGTAACTTCAATCTTGAATTTCAGTGCAAGGTTACCCTGGTTCACTACATGAACAGGCTGCATAACGTAGCTGCAACCTGGCTCCCAGAGAACAGTACCAGGCATCGGCTTCTTGGTGTTGTTGTCCCAATAGCCAAGGGTCTGGCCTGCTGCATCCACCCATTGCTCGCCGTTATGCATCTCCAGAGCAATCTTCAAATTGCCGGACGTGATTGTGTTCACGCTGGTTGACGCATTATCCGTGAACCAGGCGAATGTTGTTCCGAGAAGCATTGCAAAGCAGAGGACAAGTGCCAAAGCACTGCTGAGCAAAGCTCTCTTGGTGTGTTTACTATCCGTCATCTCTGTTACCTCCTATAAATTTTTTGTTTTGACGAATGTATGTAAGCCCCTTTCGGGGTGCATACCGTTTTACGACTCGGACTTTTCATCCGACTTCTCGGCAAGCTGTGAGCGGAGCGCCTGCAGCTCCTTCATCATTTCCGCCGACTGGCGGCGCTCCTCCGCCAAGGCGTCCTTTTCCGCCTGTAGCTGCGCCGTCTGCTCCTGCTTATACCGCTTAAACAGCAGGATGCAGTTCACACCGTTATAGCCGATGAGCAGAAGAAACGGAACGAGGATACAGAGGATATAGCCCGGTGTGGTTTTCAGGAACGCAAAGAACGTTCCTACATTCGGAAGCCTTCCTGTATATTTTCCCAACACATCGGCATAGGTCACAATGGCTTCATCATCTGTATTGGTGGTTGTACCATAAGTGATAAAGCCCGGTTCTCCGTCCTCCGTTGTCACGATACTGCGGATTTTGTGCGTGACGGTTTCACCGAAGTTATGGGCATTCTGGGAAGTGTAGGCGATAATGTCACCCTCCTGCAAGGTGGCAGGGTCAACCTCCTTGACGAATACAACATCTCCCGCGTCAAAGTCCGTTGCGCTCATGGAGTCGGACTGGACAATGAAGAATTTATAGCCGAATACGCTTCGGTGGCTCTGGTCAAAGGTGTTTACGGAGAAGATGGTAAAGACCATCATCCCGATTGCCGCAATCAGCAGCGCCCAGACCAGTATGCTTTTTATGATGTCCCATATTTTTTTCATCTACGGTTTTTCTTCCTTTCCATCAGTCAAAACGCTTATCCGGGTTATTCTTGGTCTGAACCGCTTCGGCACAGAACTTAAAGGAAAGGGAATCATCCATCGTACTGTTTCCTGCATTTTCAGGATAATGGAAAGAAATCGTCAGATTCCTCCTTTCATTCATCTGCAAAGTTTCATCTGCGGCTTCTACCTTGTTCTTGGACAGTTCGGCGGCAGTTCCGCTAAACAGAACTTTATCCCCATCGGAGATCGTGATATTCAGGACTGTGTCCAGACCGCCTTTGACTTCATCAAAATATAGTTTGTAGTAGACCGCCCATGTGCTGCGGTTCTCGATAAAGAAGTCCTTTGTGACCGTCATGCCCGGTTCAAAGAGAAATTCATGCTCTTCAATGACGGGCTTACCATCGTTCAGATTGATCTCAATCTTCCCCGTCTGGAAGTAATTATCCGGCACAAATACGGACACCATCACAAGGGCATAGGTGGTAATGCAAAGGCAGACTGTAAGGGCGATGACCGCTATCACGCTGGCAGTCAGGCGTTTGCCGGTATGGTTCTTGCTGTTCATGTGCGTTCTCCTCCTTTTTTGCGTTTCTTGGAGAGAAGAAGCAGGATCGGCAGGAACAGAGAAAGCCCTGCAATGGAAATCCACAACATGATGTTGCTGTTATCGCCTGTTTTCGGCGGTATCAGTTCGCCCGGCTTTGTCGGGTCGGTAGGTTTGCTTGGGTTATCCGGCTTTGTCGGGTCGGTAGGTTTGCTTGGGTTATCCGGGTCGGTAGGCTTATCCGGTTTCTCTGAACCGCCGCCATCTTCATTGACCCACCAGCAGAAATCCGCATAGAGTTCTTTTGCCATGTACGCGTTGCCGACACTGGTTTCCAGATAAGCGCTGACCTCATAATCAAGGTCTGCGGTGGTTCCGCCGCTCTGGGGCATGACATAGGAAATGCTTTCCGGCATTTCTTTCATCAAGCCATCGTATAGCTGCATACTATCTACAGAAATTTTACATTTCAAAACTTCTGCCAGCTTCTCATATCCCTTGCGGATGTCGGCATGGAAATGAACAGTTACACTGCCTTTATAGGAAACTTCCAGCCGATAGGCTTTCTTTTCCGTATCTCCGGGAAACATATTTTTTACCTGAAACGGGGTGCTGTCCTCGGCTTGACCTTTGTACAGCCTCAAGGTCACATCCTCTCCTTCTGCCTTGTCCACAACGGTAGATTTTGCAGATACCGTCTCTACACGTATAGGCATTGCCTTGGTATTCGCTGCCTGAACGGTATTGACCGTCCGATCGGACAGAGTGACCGCCTGTAGCGGCATAGCAGAAGAAGCTGCCTGTGTCTCCGGCGTTATGACATTATCGGGAATGACCGCAGGAGAAGTCTGCGGCTGTGTGGAATATTTGTATAGGATTGTTCCGGCAAGAGCAGTCCCGCTGACTGCAAGTAGTATCACAAGCACGATGATTAGCAACATGATTGGCTTTTGTCCGTTCTTCCTTTTCAACGGTTATCCCTCCTTTGCTCGGCTTTTTCAACAAGGCTTACGAAAAGGTGTACTTTCCTGCAAGCAAAAATTCGCGAGGAAATGGCGAAAAATTTATGGTTCAGACCCACATTTTTTTATGTACCTACTTGAAAAATCAGGCAAAAGCTAGTAAAATAAGATTTAACAGTAAAAGGGCTGATTTGCAGGAAAGTACACCTTTCTGCAAACCCGACTTTTTACAATAACTGGGAGTTTTCGTAAGTCTTAGCCCGGTAGCGGAAAGTCGATAATGGCATCTCGCAAGCCTTTGCTGCCGCTGTGCCTGTGATCTCGCCCTGTTTCCATTTCTGATACAGGCTGTGAAAATTTTCCGGCAATGGGGCTGGCGGTCTGCCGAATCGCACACCCTTGGCTTTTGCGGCCGCGATACCATCGGCTTGTCGCTGGCGGATATTGGTTCGTTCATTCTCTGCCACAAAGGACAGTACCTGCAGTACAATGTCGGAAAGGAAAGTCCCCATCAGGTCTTTTCCACGCCGGGTATCCAGCAGTTGCATATCCAGGACAACGATGTCAATGCCTTTTTCTTTTGTCAGCACTCGCCATTGCTGCAAGATTTCTTCATAGTTTCTGCCAAGACGGTCAATGCTCTTGATATAGAGCAGGTCGCCTTTTTTTAATTTACGAAGCAACTTCCTGTATTTTGGCCTGTCAAAGTCCTTGCCGGACTGTTTATCCAGATAAATATTCCGCTGCTCAACGCCCACTTCTTTTAAGGCGATAAGCTGTCTGTCTTCGTTCTGGTCACGACTGCTCACACGGATATATCCGTACACATTTCCCACGATTTTCTTCTCCTTTCCGTCCGGACTCGGAAAACCATCCTCAAACCTGACCAATTCATTGTTTTGCTGCATCTGTATATTTTATCGCTCAAGAATCGTTACGGTCAGAACGTCAAGTCTGCACTTGACATTCTGACCGTAAAACGCACCCAGATGATACCTTATTCTTTTTTGCTACGGTATGAAATGAGCGGGTCTGGACTTGGAATACATGGATGCTTCCGGATAAAGGTTGAATGATCTCCCTCGTACTTGATGACATCTGCAATCCGTGACATATTTTTTACCTCCGTTCTCAAATACAAAAATCACTCTTCACGCCGCTAATCAAGCCACGTGAAGAGTGATTTTGCAATATCTATGCTGTTTGCTGCAGTGAAACGTGGAAAACTGCATTCTTACGGCTGCTCTGTCAAAGAATTGTTTCGCGTCATCTGTCAAAGTCGGAATCGAAAAACATCGGATGCGTATCTGAATGCCAGACAGTTTGCACCCGATGCATGATAGCCTATAACATTTCAATTTCTTCTTGCGTCAGTCCGGTATTCTCCGCAATGATCGGAACCGGAATGCCCGCATTTTTAAAATTTTTAGCAATTTCGCACTGTTTCAGCGCCGCTCCCTCTCCTCGTCCCTTTTGCAGGCCGTTGTCATAGCGTATGATCATTTCTTCTTCCAAGGTCATAATCCGATCCAGCTCCTCGTTGTGATTAGCTTGTTATTAGCTTGTTCAACCCTCGTGTCGAGATATTTGACAAAAGCATCGCTTGCATCCACCTTGCCGGTATCCACGAAGTCATAACAAGCAGTCAATTCTTGCGGAATTAACATCGAAGTATGATAAATCTGCTTCGTTTCGCAAGGTCATCTTCGCGTTCAATCTGCAGTTCGATATCATAGAGCGTATCGTCCTCCTCAAACAGCACATCCAAACGAACCGACTTAGATTCCAACTCGTGGATCATCTTGTCTGTTTTTACGATATTTTCACTGAAGCAGTTTTTTCTGTGCGGTCAAGTATAGATCCAGCTTCCGCAGCTTATCCGCGAACTGTATCGTGACCTGTTTCTCCGTGATCTTCAGGATGACGCCTTCGCCGAACTTAAAGTGTATCACAATATCGCCTACGTCAAACTGTTCCCGGAATTGTCTGCAAAGTTCCGCGCGCTGCGCAGCGTCTGCCTGCGGATCAATGCTTTGCGGTTTCCGCTTTGGGGCGTCCGTTCTCTGTTTCTTTGCTGCTTTGCCGAAAAGTTCCTCGCAGAATATAGAATTCCGGTTCGTGGTGAACAGATAGAGCTGATCTTTGGCGCGCGTCATGCCCACATAGAATAAGCGGCGCTCTTCCTCATAAGTCTCCAGCTCCTGCCGTGACGCCGTTTTGGGGTCTGCTGGCACGCTCTCCGGCAGGATCCCGTCGATAACGTCCAGCAGGTACACGGTATCGTATTCGAGTCCTTTGCTGGCATGGATCGTGGAAAGCAGGATCGACGATCCTGTCGGCGTGGTTTTCTCGCTGATCTGCTGCTTTAAGTAGTCCAGGCGGTCAAGGAATTCCGCAGGCGTCGCTTCGCGGCTGGCGAGGATCCGCAGAATCTCGAGCTTGCTTTCGCCTTTGCTCCCGCTTCGGATGAGATGATCCCGATAGCCCAGATATTCAGTGACGCGATACAATGCTTTGTCGGCTCGCTCCGTCAGCATATTGCGCAAATGCGTGCGGACAGACTTAGTACTTGCGGCCGTATGTGCGTTCAGTTCCCCGTATTCCAACGCCGCGTCCAAAACCGGGATATCGCGCGCAGCGCTGATCTTGGCAATGCGCTGCGCGTCTGCCTTTTTGATATAGGTTCCGATCTTATAATATACCTGCAGAAACGCCTCGGTATCATACGGATTGACGGCGAGTTTGAAGATTTGGATGATACCCAGCACCGTCCGATGCGTGAAAAAGGCCATGTCCATCTGCCGCATCCGGTAAGGGGTTCCATTCCGCTCCAAAAGATCCACCAATGGCAAGGCGCATTCGTTGTCACGATACAGAACCGCGATCCGCTGCGGTTCCGATGAACGTGCACAGGTTTCTGCTACCTTTGCCAGATAGCGGTACTGCGTGCCGCGGCTGCCGGCCGCGATCTCACGGACAGCAGCGCGCTCGGTGCGGACGGCTTTCATGTTCTTCGGATGACGAAAAACATTCTTTTGGATGAAACGGTTCGCCGCGTTTACGATATCCGCCGTCGAGCGGAAGTTTTCCTCCATCAGCAGCACCTCCGCGCCCGGATGTTGCTCTTCAAACTGAAGCAGTGCCTGTGGATAGGCTGCCCGAAAGCCGTAAATGCTCTGATCCTCGTCGCCGACCAGAAACAGATTTTCGGTCCGCGATGCCAAAAGCGCAAGGATAGCATGCTGAATCTTGGACGTATCTTGGGCTTCATCGACACAGAGATACGGATACTGCCGCTGAAAATATGCCAGAAGTTCCGGGTGCCTGCGCAGCATCTGATAGGCGTAGACCATCTGATCGTCATAGTCCATCTGCCGCCGCTCCCGCATACCCTGACGGTACCGTTGATAGATCTGCGTAAGATGCAGCGGATCTTCGAGTTCTTCTTCCAGTTTCTTGATCTCATCCGTCGTCAACATACTGTTCTTGATATAGGAGATCAGCGTGCGCACGTTCTGCAGATCGTTTTCGGTTGGATATGCATGCTCCGTCTCCTGATAGATGGCAGACAGCAGCGCCGCGGTCTGTTTCTCATCGCTCGCCAGCGAGAAAGGGCTTCGGCCGTATTGTCTTCCGTAATATTGGATGATCTTGGCGCAGATTCCGTTGATTGTCCTGAATTCAAAACGCTGTGCAAGTTCTTCTCCAAAATACGAGGCGCAGCGAGCCGCCAGGTCTTTCGTCGCGGCAACGGTATAAGTCACCGTGAGCACCTTCTCCGGCTCAATGCCGCGGCAAAGCGCCATATATCCAAGACGCGTCACCAGAACCGTCGTTTTGCCGGATCCCGGCACCGCGAGCAGCAGCACCGGGCCGTTGACTTTTTGTACGGCTCTTTTTTGCTGTTCGGTCAGCTTGTTTGCGTATTGCTGTTCAAATTCAGTCCAGTTCATGTTTGTTCCTTCTCCAAAGCCTGCGTACTGCCGGCCTGTCGGACAAAAGTTTGCCTAACGAAATGCCGTCTTTCTGCACGTATATTGATTGTGTATAGCCAAAAAGCCCCTGCAAGCGGATGCGCTGCAGGGGTCTCCCGGAATAGTCTTTACAAGTCTTCGGCGTTTCTCTTATAAGTGATCAGGTCTTCTGCGATCTCGTGCGCCGCGATGGAAACCGGTCGATCGATGTCAACATCGGTCAGGATCGGCTTGCCGTCGATGATGTCGCGCGCTCTTTTGGCGGCTAAGATCACCAGCGTGTAGCGGCTGTCTGCCTTTTTTCTGAGTTCGTTAATGGATGGATATAACATGATTCATTCCTCCTTGTACTTTTTAACCAATTCGTCAGCAGTCATGGTGACTCTCGAATGCTCCGCAACCACGATCGCTTTGACACGCGATACGGCTTCATCCAGTTCTCCGTTCACCACACAATAATCATATTTTTCGATAAAGGAAAGTTCTTTCAATGTTTCGCCCAGGCGCATTTCGATGGCTTCTGCCGTTTCCGTCCCGCGCCCCGTCAAACGCTTCCGCAATTCTGCCATAGATGGCGGCAGAATGAAAATGAATACACCATCCGGATAGTTCTCTTTGACTTTCAGAGCGCCTTGAATATCGATTTCCAGTATCACATCAATGCCTTGCTTTAATTTTTCGAGGACAGGTTCCTTTGGGGTTCCGTATCGGCGGCCATAGACCTGGGCATGTTCCAAAAATCCATCGGCTCCGATGCGTTCCACGAATTCTTCTTCCGTTACAAAGTAATAGTGAACGCCGTGGATCTCACCCTCTCTGGGCTTCCGTGTCGTCATGGAGATCGAAAGCTGAAGATCCGTCTGCGCGAGCAGCTCCTTACAGATCGTCCCCTTTCCCGCACCGGATGGCCCGGAAAGAATAAATAGTTTTCCCTTATGTCTTTCTTCTAAATTCATAAAAACTCCTGCCGTCTGTGTATCTGCATATCTTCGTAAATCTGAATTTATATTCTATCACAAAATCCTACTTGTTTCAAGTAGCCAAAATAAATTTCTTTTGACTTTGTGAAAGGTGATTATTCGATATTCTGCACCTGCTCGCGGATCTTCTCGATTTCGCTTTTCAAATCCAGCATGTAACCGGTGATGGTGATGTCATTCGCTTTGGAGCCGATGGTATTCGCTTCCCGGTTCATTTCCTGCACCAGGAAATCCAGCTTCTTACCGTCCGGCTGGGTACTCTTGGTCACAATCTGTCGCAGCTGGAGAATGTGGCTGTTCAGCCTGGTGATTTCTTCATCAATCGCGCATTTATCCGCAAAAATCGCGGCTTCTACCAGAATTCGATCTTCCGGGATCTGCACACTGTTTCCGAGGAGTTCGGTAATACGATCCCGCAGTTTGATGGTATAATCACTTGCGACCTGCGGCGCACGTTCTGTAATCTGATCCAGAAGTTCCTGGAGATGCTCGCCCTTTTCCAGCAGATCCTCCGCCAGCTTCGCACCCTCGGCTGCGCGCATCTGATCCAGATTCTCCGCGGCCTGCAGCGTCGGGATTAACAGTGCCCGGATGATCTCTTCTTCATCTTCCACTGCCGGTGTGACCTTCATGACGTCCGGAAGTCCGGCGATCTGCAGCAGAGAAAGCTGATCGTCAAATCCCTCCGGATTTCCGAGCACGTTGCGCAAATTCATCATCTTTTCCAAATACTGTTTTGCCAGCGCTTCATTCATTTGAATGCTGACATCGCTGTCGCCGATGTTTTCCACCATGATGGAGACATCCGCTTTGCCGCGGCGGATATGTTCTTTCACCGCGCTCTTGATTTTATCTTCCGCAAAGGCATAGCGACGTGGCATTTTCACGGTAATATCCGAATAGCGATGGTTGACGGTCTTGATCTCGACCACCATATTGCGCTTGCCGTCCGTATATTCTCCTCTGCCGAAGCCTGTCATACTTTTGATCATACCCCGTTTACCTCTCTTTTTTTGTTTTTTCTGTATGATTCCGGAGAATATTGTACCTAAAAAGAAGCCTCTTGGCAAGAGGCTTCTTGTGAGAAAAATATCAGAACCTTTTTTCCTTAGCGTTCTGCTTCTTTTTCTTATGCGCACTTTTGTCCTTCAGCGCTTGCATTTTTATTTTTTCTGTGATAGAATGAGAACAAGAGGAAAGCCGAACGGCTGACCACGTTAGTTATTTTCTAAAATAACCGCTGACCTTGCCGTTGGGCGGTTATTTTTTTATGTATGCAACCAGTACCTTCGGGGTCCAACCGCTCGCTGACTTGTCCTCTTGTCCTTTTTCTTTTACCATAATCATCGGCCCGAAAACAAGTGTTCTTTTTCTGCGTCACACGCAAGATCCGGACACACAAGCAATCGAAAGGAGAAACTCTGTGGCTTACGACGGAATCGTTACCCGGGCGGTCGTCCGGGAACTGCAAAACACTATTTTACTGGGAAAAATCGAGAAGGTTTATCAGCCGGAGGCAGATGAACTCGTCTTTCATATCCATACCAAAAACGGCAACCGCAAGCTGTTTGCCTCAGCCGGTTCAGCACATGCACGCGTGCATTTCATTGAATCCAATCCGGTCAATCCGCCGGCACCGCTTTCGTTCTGCATGCTGCTGCGCAAGCATCTGCAGGGCGGACGCATTACAGATGTTGCACAAAAGGATTCGGAACGTATCATCGAGATCTCGCTGGAAACGCTGAACGAGCTCGGCTTTACGGTTTCCAAAAAGCTGATCTTTGAGATCATGGGCAAGCACAGCAATATCGTACTGATCGATCTGGCGACCGGGAAGATCATCGACGCCATCAAACGGATCTCCTTTGATGTCAACCGCGTGCGGCAGATCCTGCCGGGTCTTATCTATCAATATCCGCCGGCACAAGACAAAACGCCGTTCCGCGAAATCACAGCGGAAGCGGTCGCTGCTCTGCCGTCCGACAGCAAAGCGATCCTGCAGGCGATCGGCGGTATCGCGCCGGCCTTTGCCGGAGAACTGGCTCTGCACACAGGCGCGGATCGCGCCGCCTATTTTGAACAAGTCCGCGCGCAGATCGAAGCAGGGATCCAAGTGGCCTATGTTTATGAGGATGACAAGCAGCATCCGGTGGAATTCTATCCGGTTCCGCTGCGCGACTATGCCGCAAACTATGAAACACAGACCTTTGGCAGCATGAGCGCCGCGCTCGCATACTTTTTTTCCAAAAAGGATTCCTCAAACCAAGGCCGGCAAAAATCCCACGATCTGATCAAATCCGTGACCGCAAGTCTGGACAAAATGTACCTGAAGAAAAAACGTCTCTCCGAGGATCTGCTCAAGGCAGAGGATTCTGAAGATCTGCGATTATTTGGTGAGCTCTTGACCGCAAATCTGCATCTGGTTCAGCCCGGAATGAAGTCCGTCCGTGTCATCAATTACTATGACGGAAAGGAAATTGAGATCCCTTTGGACGTCAAGCTGACGCCTGCCAAGAATGCGCAGCATTATTTCAAGAGGTATGCAAAGGCCAAGACTGCGGTCAAAGAGAAGCAGATCCAACTCCTGGAAAATGACGGGGAGATCCGTTATCTGGAATCTGTGCTCGCCTTTCTTGAAAACACGGAAGACGTCAAGGAGATCGACGCACTGCGCACCGAACTGATCGAAACCGGCTACCTGCGCCGCCGAAAACAGAACGGCGGTTTCCGCGAAAAGAAGTATAAGCCGGAACCGTATCAGTACACACTGACCAACGGTATGACCGTACTCGTCGGTCGCAACAATAAAGAAAATGATGTTCTTACGTTCAAAACCGCAGGCAAAAAAGATCTCTGGCTGCATACCAAGGATATTCCCGGTTCTCACGTCATCGTGCAGTGCGCCGACGTGCAGCCGGACGAAACCGCAATCTTTGAAGCGGCCGCCATCGCCGCTTATCACAGCAAAGCACGCAGCTCCGAAAACGTGCCCGTCGATTATGTTCCGGTCAAGTATGTCAAAAAACCGGCCGGCGCCAAGCCGGGCATGGTGATCTTCACCAACAATCGCACCGTATGGGTCAACCCAAAACTGCCGGAGCAAGAAGCTAGATCGTAAACTGCTTGCCCGCAAAACGCCAAAAACAAAATCAGAGAGCCGTAAAAACGGCTCTCTTCTTTGTTTTCTCATAAAATGACGATGCTTTTTCTTTATTCTTATTCTTCGTCTTCTTCCTGATAATCTTCTTCTGCTTCTTCTGCAGAATCATCCAGAGTCTGCTTGATACTGAGACTGATTCTCTTACGGTCGGTATCGATGTCGAGGATCTTTGCGTTCACAGTTTGTCCAACGGTCAATTCGTCCGCAATGTCATTCACTCTCTTATGCGCAACTTCGGAGATATGTACCAGTCCGTCAAGACCCGGTTCCAGTTCTACAAATGCACCGTATTCTTTAATCTGAACAACCTTACCGCTAACAACCTGTCCGATCTGATATTTTTCATTGATCACGGACCATGGTTCCGGTGTGGTCTGCTTTAAGCCCAAGGAAATCTTTCCCTTTTCATCGTTCATGGATAAGATCTTAACCTTAACCTTGTCGCCGATCGCAAGAACTTCCTGCGGATGTTTCAGCTTGCCCCAGGAAATCTCGGAGATGTGAAGCAGTCCGTCGATGCCGCCCAAATCTACGAATGCGCCGTAGTCGGTAAATCTCATAACCGTGCCTTCTACGATATCGCCCACCTGAAGCTTATCCCAGACTTCTTTTTCTCTCTGCTTCTTTTCTTCTAACAGGACAGCCTTATGGGAGAATACAGCTCTGCCTCTCTTCTGATCAACTCTGGTAACGATGACCGGAAGCTCCTGACCGATAAATTCTTCAGCGTTCTCAACGTATTTGTCGGAAAGCTGGGACAGAGGAATAAATCCGGATACTTCTTTATATGCCGCAATTACGCCACCATTCACCTGCTTAACCACTTTCACGTTAATAATCGATTTGTTCTCAAGCGCTTCAATGATTTCATTCCAGTGTTCATTGACTTCTAATTTCTTCTTAGAAAGTAAAATCACGCCTTCACCGTCATCTGTCTTGATAACTTTCGCCTGGATTTCATCGCCTTCTTTGAATAAATCTGTTAGCTTCTGGTCTCCTTCCAATGTTACTTCTTCTTTCGGAATTACTCCGTCTTTTTTGCATCCCATGTTAACGATGATCTCTTTGTCAGTAACTTGATGTACCTTTCCGTTAACAGTTTCGCCGATTCTTGGTAGTCTTAAGGACTTTTCGATGTCGTCCATTAAGTCCATCATGTTCATTTCAGTGATGTTTTCACTCATGGTAGCAATAACCTCCTTAATTACGCATGCAGGCGTCGATGCACCTGCTGCAACTCCTATTTTATTATACTTTGCGATTTTGTGCAACGGTAAATCTTCGATTTTTTCAATAAAAAATACTTTTTTACACCTTTTTTTTGCAATTTCAGCGAGTTTTTGCGTATTGGAACTGTTCTTGCCACCGATCACAAGGAAGCAATCGCAGATTTCTGCCAGTTTCATACAGCTATTCTGCCTGAGCGTGGTGGCGCTGCAAATGGTATTGTGAATGACCATCTGTTTTCCTGCGGCTGCAAAGACAGCTTCGACATCATCCAACAACTGACGCCTGATGGTTGTCTGGCAAACAACGAAAAGGTTGTCCTCCTTTAACGCACGTGCCTCTTCCGCTGACGAAACCACCAGTGCTTGATTCCCGCACCAGCCGTTGATGCCTCGGACTTCCGGATGTTCTGCGTCACCGAGGATCACGATCTGATAGCCGTCCGCATAGGCCTTTTCGACCAGATCATGAATTTTTTTTACAAAAGGGCAGGTCGCATCTACGATGCGGATGCCGCGTCCGGCAGCTTCCGCAAAAAATTTTTTGGATTCTCCGTGCGAACGCACAATCAGTGTATCATTTTCGGCAACCGGTTCAAAGCTTTCCGTGATCTGTACGCCCTGTTTCGCCAGAGCGTCCGTAACCGCCTGGTTGTGGATCAGCGGTCCCCAGGTATAGAGTTTTCCTTCTGTTTGATCCGCCTTTTTTTGCCGGATCTGTGCTTCTGTTTTTTCCAACGCCTGTTTCACTCCGAAACAAAAACCGGAATTTTCTGCAACTAAGATTTCCTTCATTCTGTTTGTTATGCACCGACTGCGGTAATGAACACATCGGTGATCTCCTTGTCTTTTACTTTTTCAAGATTCTGCAGAGCGGTCTCTTTTTTCTCTGTGATCGGACTCATGACTTTGAACACATGATCGATCTCTACAACGCTGGTCTTGATCCCTTTTGCCTGCAGAGCGTCCGAAAGTTCCTGCGCAGCCTCCTTGCTGGAAAACGCGCCAAACTGCAAAGCATAGCCTTCTTCGCTGGACGGAGCGGTATCGGTCGGATCCGCAGCGTCCGCATCCTCTGCGCCTGCGTCCGCATCTGTTTTTTCCGTCAGCTCCTGCGTGGGACTTTCTTCGGCGTTATAGCCAAGCAGCGGACCGATCACGAACCGAGCCGTTAAAAAGCCCAAACCAACCGCCAAAAGTATTATACCAAGAAACAGGGACAATTTCACCCCGGAATTTTCACTTGCAGGTCTTCTTTTTCTGATTTTTCTCCTGATCTTCCTCGCCGGCATCCCATTTCCTCCCTTACCGCAGTTTTCTTTTTTTCCTATGTATATGCGGCAGCGGCATTTTTATGCAAGGAGCGCGATTTCGCGCCGTCGTTCTTCCAGACAGCCGATGAGTTGATTTGTCCTCCGATCCTCACGCTCCAGGAGCCGCTCCAGAAATTTCAGACTCTGTACCCCGTTTCCGGTTACAAGCGGTTTCAGTTCCGCAAGCAGATATTGCAGGCTCTTACGGACGTTCCCCTTTCCACGCATCGGAAGATATGCCAACCGGATCTCAGAAAGATCCCGACGGACATACAACGTATCCGGATTCAGAACATAATCCTCCGGAAACAGGAGGCAGTCTCTGCATCCATCGATCAGTCGAAGGATTTTTTCGGCCAATAGCAGGATCTGCTCCGCATTCATCCTTTCCATATGGCGTAAGCGCAGGTATCCCGCTGTATGATAGACCCCGAAGCAGTAGGTTTCCGCCTGCAGCAGGCTGAACGGTAGGATCTCGTCGCAACTTCCGTTCAGAAGTATCTCCCGGATATACGAATCCGCAAATGCTGCGCTTCTGAGATTTATGATTCGTTTTTCAAGCATAGGCACCTCCTTTGCAGATCCGGCAGGCTGTATAGCCCTTTCCCTCCGCATCCCGCAGTTCCATTTCCAGACGCTGTTCTTCACCCACGTAATCCTGTTTAACATAACGACAGTTCTCCGCGTGGTAGCGATAGCCGTATTTCGGAAAAACGACGACTGATCTGGATGCTTCTCCGTCCGCGAAGTCTGCCGCGTCCAAAGGATCCCGCGGCCGCTCCGTGCCGGTAAACCCCCGCGTCAAAAGTCCCTGCGTAAAACGGATCTTTCCGTAGATACCGATGGGATTCTGCACCTCAAAGATAGCTTCGGTGTCCACGGCGATCAAGTCGTCGATCACACTGCCGGCGCTGCGGTCCGTATACAGATAGTCAAAATTGCGAACTGTAAACTTCCGCAGCGCCGGATTTTCTTTTTCCACTGCTGAGACAAGGGAGAGTTTGCAAAGGGAAACCACATTCCAATCTTGATAAGCGTTTATTCCGATCTCTCGCATTTGTCTGCAGGTGGTAAAGCCGATATTTTCACAGATGCCAATGATGCGAATCACCAGTGCCAGCGCGACCACGCACAGGATGAACAGTGGAAGCGACATGGAAGCCTCGACCAGATAGCTTCCCCTCTTGTTATTTCTGCGCCTGCTTTTTATTTTTGGCAAAGTCCGTGTTGTTTTTTCTGTCATAGGTTTCTGTAAATTCATATGTTTTTCCGTTTACCAGTAGCTGATAATGCAGCCCGGTATAGTAATCCCGCAGCAGAAAGCTTCCATTATACAGGTATTTCAAATTGATCTGTATCAGATCCATCATGCGCAACGCGCGGATCTTCTGCGGCAGCGCAGCGATGAGCAGCTTCAGATAGTCATCATAGCTTTGTCCCGCCGTGTTTTGCGGTCGGATGAACGTTTCTTCCTGCTTTGCTTGTGATTCATCCTCGGTCTTATCGCTGAATTCCGTTGCCAGGACATTCTCAAGAGAGATCGCCCAATTTTCGTCTTTCTTGCGGAGCGCCACGCACTCCCCCGCCGCAAGAAGCCGCAGATCATTCTCAGCTTCGATCAAAGCCCAGCTTTCCAAAATCAAGGCCTGCGTCAACACTGCGGCAGGTCCCGGTGTAAGAGCCTCTGCGGCAGCCAGCGCAGTCTCCCGTTTTTCCGTGCAGCGGTAAAGATAGGTCAGGTTCAGCGTGTTTCGTACCGCGATCAGAACCCGCCGCACATATTTTCGCGCTTTTTCGTCATCTGCTTTTCCGCTAAGAATATACTCAGCCTCATTGTGAAAAAAAGTATCGCCGAGTTCCTTTTTCGTCTCCTCCTCGATTCCGGCATATTTGAAGAATGTAAAGATATAGCGGATATCCGCGGCGCGCGCCGCCGTCTGTTCCAAAGAAATTTCATCGCCAAGATTCTGCAGCAGTTTCATTACGTTCAAGCCGTCCTTTTGTCCGGCCGACGGCAAACTGTTGAGAATCCATGCGCTGCGGATCACGCGGTTTCCTGTTTCCTCCGGCTGCTCCGCCGCACGAAGGATCGGTTCGGGACGGACGCCTGACAGAACGACCTCCTGTATCTGCTTCTCAAAAACATCGACATTCGTAAGTGCGTAATTCTCCAAACGGACATTTTCCGCGCGGCAATCGATATAGCGTTTGCCGCTGCTGGTATAGTCTGCGTAAAAATTCAGTTTTTTTTCCGCCATCACAGCATCTCCATAAAATCCGAACAAGCCATATCGGTCTTTCAGCGTACGGTCGTATTCCGCCAGAACGCTCCTGCCCCACAGAACACCGAAGCTCCGCGCGGTACTTCCGATAGCCTCCTGTCCCGATGTGAACAGCACAGCTGAGACAAAAATCATCACAGCGCACAGACTGATCGTCAGCAAAACAAGATAGGAACCTTTTTTATCTCCGAAAATCGTCTTCATTCCTGCCCCTGTTCCATCGTCTGCCGGATCCGATCCTGCACGCGGATACGATGCACCTCCGCCGGTTGAAACACCTTGCCGCGTTCTGCGTCGTGCCGCGTAATCTGCCGGTCAAGATCCTGGTAGAACTGCATCATCAGCGCGATCAGCGCGGCCATGAGCAGACAGGTCAGCGGAAATATCAACGAAGCCTCTATCCATTTCATTCTGCTGCCTCCGTTCTGTCAAAACTTTGCAGAGCTGAGCGATCCAAAGGTATCTTCAACAAAGTCCGTGATCTGCGTTTTGAAAATCAGACCCAGCGTCACAGCGATCGCGATCAGGATCGCTACCTGTATCATCTCCATGCCCCGTTTGTTGAGGACAAGATATCGATGCGTCTGTCTTATTTTTTTCATCATGGTGATTCTCCCTTCTCTTCTTTATTTTTTACATCTGCAGCATGGCAGGCGCTGCCGTCATCGCGATCAACGCGATCAGCAGGATCCCAAGCGGAAAACTCATCTTGCTTTCTGCGGTGCGGATCTGTCCGAGCACGATCTGTCTGCGCAAGTTCCAAAGCAGATCACTTTGTTCTGTAAGCTTTTCGCATAGATCCGTTCCCTTCTCCTGATTTTCCAGCAGGATTCCGGTCACGCGATTCAGTTCCCGCACATTGGAAAATCTGCCGAACTTACGAAATTCCGCAAGCAAGCTTTGTCCGCTTCGCGAAGACGTCTGCCGAAGCCTGACGAATTCCCGCGTAAAATAGTTTTGTTCCTGTGCCGGAAGTCGTTCATAGCCATCCGCGATCCGCTGCATCGCAGCCGCCGGAACCATGCCACTTCCCTGCAGCAGCAGAAACTGATTCAAAAATCCTGGCAACGCGCGCAAAATCTCGTTTCGATTCTGCTCCATCGTTTTTTTGACTTTAGATTTCAATTTTATTGATCCTTTCTGTCAGCAGCAGCGCGCAGGCAATCATTCCGACCGCAAAGGTCGTAATGCCGATCCCACGACCGGTCTCATACATCGGCTCCAAATAGGCGGGTGCCGTCAGGCGCATCAGAAATACCATCGCAAACGGTGCCAACGCGATGATGCGGCTTTCAAAGGCTTTCTGCGCCATCAGCGCTTTTAGCTCTGCTTCTATGCGAATCTTGTCGCCGATGACCGCTGCCGCTCGATTTATGGCTCCAGTCAGATCTCCGCCGGATCCCCGGCAGATCTCATACACATTGACAAAGTCCGCAATATCCGCAAGTCCGCTGCGCTCCGCGAAATCACGCAATACCGTAAGCGTGTCCTCTTGTCCCTGCCGGATGCGCCGGAGCATATAGTCCAGTTCCTGTATCATATCCGCTTTGTCTTCATACGTCCCACTGCAGAGTTCTCTTGCTTCCTGCAGAGCCTCTGACATCGGTCTTCCGGCAGAGATCGCGGATGACAACGCATACAGCACATCCCGAAACTGCAGCAGGAGCGCCGCCTTTCTACGTTCATTTTCTCGCCTCCGATAGTCCGGATAAGTACAAAGGAAACATACCCCCAGAAGCATTCCGACCCAAAGCCTGTCGTAAAAAAGAATACCGACACTAAGCCCGGCCGCAGCTGTCAGGCAAAGAAAGCGGATACGGCTTTCAATCGATAAGGGCGAGTTCGTATAATCGGCGCACATAAGACTCTCCTTTCAGAACCGCTTTGCGTGTGTGCAGCAACCGGTTTCCCGTTCGTTTCAGCTCTCCGTCCGTTCCCATTTTCATCAATTCATTCAGAATGAACCTGCCATCACGGTAATCGATCAGCTCCACGATATCTGTGATTTTTCGTCTCCCACCATCTAGCTTTTCGACATGAACCAGAATGTCGATTCCCTCCGCGATCTGCGCGCGAATGGCATCAATTGCCAACGGTACGGCCATTAAATACATGGATTCCAGTCGTTTGAGCATACCGCTGACGGAATTTCCATGTCCGGTGCTCATGCCCGCATGTCCGGTATTCATGCCATTGAGCATATCCGCCACTTCACCGCCACGCACCTCGCCGATGATAATGCGATCCGGTCGCATACGTAGGCTGCTGCGGATCAGATCCGCCATAGTGATGCTGCCTTTACCGGCTGCGTTGCTGCTTCGGCACTCCATATGTACAATATTTTCGATTTCCTGCATTTTGAGTTCCATACTGTCCTCTACAACGACTACCCGCTCCTGTCGCGGGATCGCTTCCGCAAGTGCGTTCAGCAGCGTTGTCTTTCCGGAAGACGTGCCGCCGCTCACAAACAGATTGTAGCCACAGCCAACCAGGATTCGCAGCAGTTCTGCACCATCAGCCGAAACCGTTCCGTTCCGCTCCAGATCCGCAAGATGCAAAAAACCATCCGAAAACTTTCGGATTGTCAAGGCTGGACCATTGATCGCAACGTTTCGGTAAACACCGTTCACACGTGATCCGTCCGGAAGTCTGGCATCCACGATCGGGTGCATTTCATTGATCTCACGGTGTACCTGTCCGGCGATACTGCGCAGCACCTCTTCCAGCTCTGCCGTCGAATCAAAGGTCCACGGATATTTTTCAATTTTCCCGCCGCGCTCCACAAAAATATGCTCCGGACCATTGACCATGATCTCAGAAACTGCCACGTCGCACAGGAGCGGATCGAGAATGTTCAATGCTCTGCGGGTTTTCAAAAAGAGTTTCTGCACGATTTCTTCGACTTCACCCTCCGAAAACGATGTAGTCTGCGGATCATCGAAGACGTGTACGATAATGCGTTCCATGGCTCCACCGTCGTCCATTTCTTCTTCCTCCGAAAACAGTGTACGGATTTCCGCCAACTGTTTCTCCACAAATACTGTCAATCTATCTTTCATCTTCACCCCTTTTCTCTCTTTTATTTCCTTTACTTGTTCTTTTTTACATTTCATGTGTGAAAAAAAATAGCGCTTCGGCCATTCTTCGTAGATCCCGGGCAAAGCGCCCATTTTGCGCGATTTCCACAAACTCTCTGCCGCTGTCTTCATTTCGCTTTACAAAGCTCTGTGGATCATTTGTCAGAACAAAGCGACGTTCTTCTGCATGATAATAGCTGCCACGGTTCTCAACGCGAATCTCATCCTCCGCCACAGTGATTTCCGGCTGCCAAAGGTTGCAGCGGCTGTCTGCCTGATTGATCAAATACAGTCTTTGACCGGAAAGACGTTCATCCGCCCTTGTCCCACAGTCCACAACCACGGCTCCGAAGCCGACAAGCAGATCCGGCAGCATCTGCAATTTCAGGATGGCATCCGCGGGCAAGGATAAACAGCGCAGTCCGTAAAAGTCTTTTGCCAGATAGGGCTGTAAACGTACCCTCTGCTGTTGCCGAAGTCGGTAAGAAAGTTCGGCCGCCGGACGAAACGCCGGTTCCGTAATCTTCGTATACCAGCGCCATCCGCCTCCTGCCGGACTGCCGTGACTCTCATCAATTTCCAGATATAGCACTTCCTGTTCGGATGCGCCGGCAAGGATTCTGCCGAGCGTCAGCGCAGTCGCCGTCGTGCCTGCGCCCCCGGTCGCCGCCAAAAAGAGCAGCGTCTGAACTGCTGTCTTCATTTTCGAAGTAAACAGCTTCCCGCACCGCCCTTCGCAGGCATCCAGTATTTTGTCCAGGATCCAGGGCGCAGGGCGCAAGCGTTCTTCGGGTGTCAGACTGACAAATCGAACAGTCTGTGGCAGGTTGGACGGTCGCGAGTTTTCCTCGGTGAGTAGCACATCACAGTCCGGGATATTCTCCATTCTTTCGGGAATGTGGACATTGATCTGCATACCCGGACATAATTCGCACAGTCTGCGCGCCAGCTTCTGCGCGTAAGCGAGATCCGTGAAAGCGATTTCCATGCGAATGCTTTCCACTTTCCTCTCCCTCCTTTCCATTCTTTTCTTATGATAACAATATATTACATTTTACATAATTTGTCAACCATTGTTTTTAATAAAATCGCGAAGTTTTTGAATCGCCTGTGACAGTGAGCCAATCTCGTCAACCAGACCTATCTTGGCAGCCTCCGGTCCAAACAGCAGGGTACCGACATCATTGGCCATATTATCCGTGCAGTTCATCTTTTCTTCGATCTCGGATCGGCAAGCATGCGAGTGCTCGACGATAAAGTCCACCACACGTTCCTGCGTCTTTTTCATATATTCGAATGTCGGTTCGGCTGTGATCAACGTGCCGCTGGTTCGGATCGGGTGCAGGGTCATGGTTGCCGACTTCGCCGCAAACGTATAATCCGCGGAAACCGCCAGCGGAATACCGATACTGTGTCCGCCGCCGATCACCAGTGAAACCGTTGGTTTGGAAATTCCCGCAACCAGCTCCGCCAGCGCAAGACCTGCCTCCACATCGCCGCCAACCGTATTCAAAATTAACAGCAGTCCTCGGATCTGCGGATTTTCCTCCACCGCGATCAATTCCGGAATCAAATGCTCATACTTGGTTGTCTTGTTGTCCTGCGGCAAAACGGAATGTCCTTCGATGCTGCCGATGATCGTAATATACTGTAAATCGCTTTTAAAATCGGTACCGCCCGCGAGCAGTCCCAATTCCCGGATCAGGTCTGCCGCCTCCTCCGCCGTCTGCTTTGTTTCGCCCTTCTTGTCCTTTTCTTTCTCGTCGCTCATATTCCCCACTCTCTTTTCGTAAAATATTAAAAGAAATTCTTTCGTTTGCAATTTGTTCTGCGTTATTATGTGTAAAGGAGGCTCGAAATATGCGGCTCTCGGAAATCGGGGATAAAGAGATCGTGGATCTTTCAAACGGCAGCATGCATGGTAAACTCTGGGATGCGGAAATTCTCTTTGATGAAAATACAGGTGCGATCCATGCGCTGATGGTGCCGGAGTTTCAAGGCAGCCGCACCTATCTCAAAGAAAATTTGCAGCTTCCGTGGAAATCGATTATAATAGTCGGAGAAGACATGATCATCTTTCGATCATGCTGAAGAAAGGTTTTGAAACGGTGTGAAGCACGTTTACTGGATGATGAAGAAAAAATTCGCAAAAAATTCCCCATATCTCCTGCTGTTGCTCTTCGGCCTGCTTCTGCTGACGGAGGCGCTGTGGCTCTCATCCTTTTTCGGCGAGGCTCCGCAAAAGGATGCAACCGAACACAGGTATCAGCCGATTCGTGAGCAGTTCTTTTTGAAACGCGGTGACGACACCTATACGCTGGCGGAAGCCGTCTATCCCAAAGACTATTCCGGCAACATGCCGCTGGTCGCCATGGGTCATGGCTTTACAGGAACGCGCAACAGCGGCGGCGCCAAAGAACTGGCGGAGCGTTTGGCAAGCTGCGGTATCGCGACCGTGCGTATGGACTTTGACTCCTACGTAGAACCTGCAAAAGACAGTCCACAGACGCACTGCTATACGCTTTCTTCCATGCAGGAGGATCTGCTGCGCGGGATTAGCTATATGCGCGGTCATCACGCGATCGACGCAAGCCGGATCGGGCTCTATGCGCGCAGTATGGGCGGACGCGTTGCGATGACTATGGCAAACGAAAGCAGCGGCGGTTACGATTATCAAGCGCTGGCGCTGGTCGCGCCGGCTGGGAACCGCACAGCCATGATCGACTACATGGGCGGTCAGAAATCTTGGGATAAAATGAAAGAAACCGCTGCCCGCAAGGGCTTTGTGCGCTGTCAGGGTCTGAAACTGACGCCGGAATGGTTCGCGGAATTCGAAGCTTACGATCCTTGCCGTCATGGAGACCGCTTTGGCGAAAAGCCGGTTCTCGTCATTCGCAATACCCTGGACTATGTTGTAACGCCCAAGACCAGCCTGGAATGCGCCAAGGCATATAAAAACAGCCGGGTAATTACCGTAACGACCGATAATTACCACGGCTATGAAATGAGCTATGCGGATTCAGCTCTCAAAGACAAGCTGATGCAGGCAATCACGGATCATTTTGTCTCTGCGCTTACAAGATAGCACCCGCTACATCCGCTTCTTCGACGGTCTGCGGAAGCGCGTACTTTTTTTCGTAAAATCTTTCTCGCTCTTTGAAGTGATCTGTGTCGTATTTTTTTACAGTTTTCAGATACTTGTGCATATCGAACTCGTTCTTCTGCGTCTCAATCGTGCAGACCGCCAGATTTGAGCAGTGATCCGCGACACGTTCCAGATTCGTACTGAGATCCGAAAGCATGAAGCCAAGTTCGATCGTGCAGGTACCTTTACGCAGACGCGCAATGTGCCGATCCTTGACTTCCGCGTTGATGGTATCGATGACTTCCTCCAGCGGTTCTACACTGCCCGCCAATTCCATATCCAAGCGAATAAAGGCATCCGTTGCCATATTGACGATCTCCCGTACCGCGTCCATGTAGACACTGATTTCCTCTTGTGCCGCTTCCGAGAACCTCACATTCTTACGGTCCATTTCCGATGCGGTCTCGCTGATATTTTTGGCATGGTCGGAAATCCGTTCCAGATCCCCGATGCTATGTAAAATCAAGTTGAGCAAACGGCTGTCACTCTGATTCAGTTCTTCCTGCTCCAGTCTGACAATATAAGCACCAAGCGCATCCTCATAACGGTCAATCTTCGACTCCAGTATCGATACATATTCCGCGGCACTGTCGGTATAGTTTCCGATCAGCTCCATTGCCCGGAAGACACAGTCTCTCGAGAGATTTGCCATCTTGTCCGCCACCTTGCGGCACTGTCCCGCCGCGATAGACGGCGTTTCCAGGAAACGTTCGTCCAAAAGCTGCAGTGTCTCGTCCTGCATTTTCTTTTCCGGTACGTCCTTGACCAGAAAGTTTGCCAGTTTTTCCAACTGCTTGCAGAACGGCAGCAACAGGAGGGTGGACGTAATGTTGAAGATGCTGTGGATGATCGCAATGTTCGCCGGGTTCACCCGGTTACCTAAAAAGTCGAACTGCAGGATCGCGTTGCCGCTATAAAAGCCAGCTAAAAAAATCACCGTGCCGATGATATTGAAGGACAAATGCACCGCCGCGACCCGTTTCGCACTCTTATTCGCCCCGATGGCAGACAGGATCGCCGTGATGCAGGTGCCGATGTTCTGTCCCATAATGATCGGGATCGCCGCGCCGTAGGTTACGGATCCGGTCATGCAGAGAGCCTGCAGGATGCCGACCGATGCGGAGGAGCTTTGTATCGCAGCCGTAAAAAAAGCACCTGCCAGTACGCCAAGCACCGGATTAGAAAACATGGTCAGGATATTGACAAACTCCGGTACATCCTTGAGCGGTTCGACCGCACTGCTCATGATATCCATGCCGTACATCAAGACTGCGAAGCCGATCAGGATCATTCCAATGTTGTGTTTCTTTTCATTTTTTGTGAACATCATGAAGCCGATGGCGATCGCTGCCAGAATCGGTGAAAAGGACATCGGTTTCAGCATCTGAATGAAAAAACTGTTGCCATCGATCGAAGTCAGACTCAAAAGCCAGGCCGTCGCCGTCGTTCCGATGTTCGCGCCCATGATAACCGGGATTGCCTGACTCAGGCGCATGATCCCGGAATTTACAAAACCGACCAGCATGACCGTGGTCGCCGAGGAACTCTGGATGACTGCCGTTACCGCACAGCCAAGAAGCACACCTCGTGGGACACTGGAAGTCAAGCTTCCCAATATTTTTTCCAACTTATTGCCGGATGTTCGCGTCAAACCGTCACCCATGGTTTCCATGCCGAACAGGAACAGGCATAGTCCGCCAAGCATCTGCAGTACGCCGAAAATATCCATAGCACTCTCTCCTTTTTACCGCTCTTTTTCTTATTTTTAACTTTTTTCGTACATAATCCATTGTAAAGGCTGCTGATCGAAAATAAAAGTAAAATGTATGTAAAATCACGTCGCGTACAGTTCGAAAACGTCAAAGAATATTTCTGATCATGCAGATACGAATTTTCTTAACAGCCGGATCTGCGATTTTTGATATAGACCCAGTACTTGCTGCCGATGGCGGTGATGATGAAGCCAAGGGCGATCGCCAGCGCGATGGTAAGGGTATTGCTGGCGTTGGTCATCATGATCTCCTCATTCTTTTCGACTATGCCGAGCATCGTGTAATACAGACCGCTTCCCGGTATCAACGGTACGGCCGCCGTGGTCAGGAAGATCGTCGCGGGCGCTCTACCGACGCGCGCCATCACTTCCGCGAAGATGCCGACGAAGATCGAAGCGATCAGATACGGAATGAAATAGTCATCAAAGCCAGGCTGAACCAGAAGATACACAATCCAGGTCAGCGCGCCGCCGATACCGGCTGCCGCCAGTTGTTTTCCTTTCATGTTAAAAAAAAGCGCGAAGCCCAAAGAGCCGATAAAGGCCGAAAGAACCTGTTCGATCATAAAATACCGCCTCCCGTCATCAGAATGGACAGTGCGAAGCCGCATGCGATGACCGCTGCCAGCAGCAACGAATTGACCAACCGCAAAAGTCCGGTTGCCAGATCACCGATCAACATATCCCGCACCGAGTTCGTCATTGCGATGCCCGGGATCTGGATCATGATCGCGCCGATCATAATCTTGTCTGTATGCGCGCCGATGCCCAGATGCACCAGTGTCACAGACAGAAGTCCCGCAGCAAGCGCTGCTACAAAATTGATCGCCAGCAGATTATTATCCTTGCGACTCAAGATGTGCAGCAGCCAGATGATCGCGATCCCCACGAGCGCCGAAGCGACACCGTCGAGAAGATCTCCGCCGAAAAAGACCGCAAAACCGCCGGCAATGAAGATTGCGGATACATATTTGATCCACATGGAATAAATTTTGCGATTCATGACTTGTTCGAATCGTTCACTCAGTTTGGTCAGAGACGGTTTTTCGGCACAGATGTATCTGGATAAGTCATTGAGGTAGTCCAGCCTGTCAAAGTTGACGTCGCTTCGGACAATGCGTCGGATCTGCGTCAGGATCTCGCCGTTCGGTGCTTCCATGGTCACCTGTATATTGGAAGTGATGACAAACGCGTTGATGCGGTCGCAGCCATACGCTCTGCACATGCGCTCCACGCTGTCCTCGACACGGCTGACCTCCGCACCGGCTACTAACATTTCCTCGGCAATATCCAGGATAGCCTGCAGCAGCTTGCTGTAATCAACCACAGGCTCTGCTGCCGCTTCTTCCCCATTTTGTGTCAGTAATCCCGTGTTCATGATCGTTCCTGCTCTGTCTGCGCTGCTGTTTTTTCAGGTTTTTCCAATGTCAGCTTCATGATCTCCGGATGACAACTGACCTGATACTGCGGACATTGCTTGCATTCAAAGAAATTCGGCGCGTCCTGTGGATCGATGGTCTCAAAGCCGAGCCTGCGAAAAAATCCAGGCGCCCGCGCGACCAGATAGATCGCGTCGCCTCCTCTTTTCAGCACTTCCTGTTTGACCTTGTCCACCAGCATCCTGCCGAGTCCGGTCTTGCGCAGCGTCGGATCGACCGCGATCCCGTCAATAATGTAGCGTCCCTCTCGCAGTGCCAGAACACAGCCTGCGACCAGTGTGTCCTTCCCGTCTGCGTGAGCCTCCTTAATATGCGTCAGATCATCTTGCACAGCCTGGCTGATCTTCCAGCATTTGAGGATATCGGTATCAACCTCTTCATCTCCATCGAATTCCAGACCGTTCTTTACGAAAAATTGTACCAGACGCTCATATTCGTCTGTTGTGCGTATGATAAATTTCATCTGTTTTCTCCTATCCTTTAATCCTTTTGCGTCTTTCTTCTTATATTGTGATTTATTGTGGTTCCGCAGCCAACAAGCTGCGCAGCACCCCGCGGATCTGTCCGATCAGATACAGCGATCCCGCGAACAGGATCACATCGTAATCCCTCTTGCGATACAAGGCGTCGCGAACGGCATCCTCTGCATCCGCGTCCGTCGTGCAATGCGCGCCGCTCTTCTCCAGCGCATCTTTCAGATCCTCTTTTTTCATGCGGCGCGGATTCACCGGCTCTGTCGCGATAAAGTCACCCGTAATATCGCGAAAGGCCTCCAAAATCCGCGTGGTATCCTTGTCAGCCAGCATACCGGTCACTAGCAGGATTCGCTTCTGCGGACAAAAGCGCTTGACTGCATCGCGCAGCACCCTGGCACCGTCCGGATTATGCGCGCCGTCTAGGATCACGATCGGCTTCTTGTCCGGCGCGGTCATGACTTCAAATCTTCCGATCTGTTTGGCTTTTTGCAGGCCGCTGTATAATTTTTCTTTTTTTATTCGGACATCGCCGCGTTCCTCGATAAGATTGATTGTCACCAGTGCCACAATCGCATTTTCGATCTGGTGCTCCCCGACCATCGAGATCCGAAGATTCTCAAACCGCACCCCCTGAATGTCCACGTCAAAGCAGCTTCCGGAAAGTCCCGCCTCCTTGAGCGTGTACGGAATATGCCTTGTTTCAAAGAACAGTGCACCGTGTTCAGCTGCAGTCTGCTCGATGACTTCCAAGGCTTCCGGTGCTTTCGCGCTGGTCACTACCGGGCAGCTGTCTTTGATGATGCCGGCTTTTTCCCAGGCGATCTCTGCCAATGTATTTCCAAGCCGGTCGGTATGGTCATAAGAGATCGAGGTGATGACCGAGACTAGCGGTTTTTTGCAGACATTGGTCGAATCGCCGCGTCCGCCCAGACCTACCTCAAGCACCACATAGTCTGCCCCCTTTTCGTAAAAATACAAAAAGGCGATCGCTGTAATGACTTCGAACTCCGTCGGAGACTGTTTGCCAGCGTCGACCATGATCTGTACCTTTTCAAGCACACGATCCGTGTAGTCAGCCAGATCTTTGTCGCTGATATACGCGCCGTCCAACTCAATCCGTTCGTTGAAGACCTCAAGGAACGGCGAGGTATACAGACCCGTGCGATAACCGTTTTCCTGCAGGACGGAGTAAAGGTAACGGCAAACGGAGCCCTTGCCGTTGGTTCCCGCTACATGGATCACCTTGAGCCGATCCTGTGGATCTCCCAGCAGCCGCAGCAGTTCGGTCATACGTTCCAGCCCGAGAATACTGCCGAATTTTTCAAATGCGTGAATTTTGCCGATGGCGCCTGCGGCGCCGTCGGCATCGGATCTATAGTTTATCATGATAATTTTTCCTTAATAGAAGCAAGCTGTGCGGAAACCTTGGTCAGCATTTCTTCGTACATCGCCAGTTTTTCTTTTTCCGCCCGGATCTTCGCCTCCGGTGCCTTATTCACAAAGCCCGGGTTGGAGAGCATACCGGTCGAACGTTTCACTTCACCCTGCAGGCGTTTCTCTTCTTTTTCAAGTCTTGCCAGTTCTTCCGCGAAATCAACCAGATCGTCAAGCGGGATATAAATCTCCGCGCCGTCGATGACTGCGGATACCGCATCCGCCGGTACTTCACTCTTGCTGTCCGCGAAGGTAATCTCTGTAATGTTGGCAAGGTTCTTCAGATAGGTTTCGCCGCGCTGCATCGTCTCTTTCTTGTCGCCGCTTGCCAGCAGGATAACCTTGATCTTCTTGGACGGCGCGACGTTCTTCTCCGCCTTGATGTTACGGATCGCTTTGATTGCGTCCATTGCCATCTCTACGGTCTTAACGGCCTGCGGATAAACATAACGCAGGCTTGCTTCCGGCCATGCGGCGCGGATCAGATAGCCCTGTTCGTCCTCGCCGTGCGGCAGGAAGCCCCAGATTTCTTCGGTGATGAACGGCATGAACGGATGCAGCAGCTTGAGCATGTTCTTCAGGCACATCACTAAGACAAAACGAACAACTTTCTTATCTTCCTCGTCCTCGCCCCAGAGTCTTGCCTTGACCAGTTCGATGTACCAGTCGCAGTATTCGTTCCAGATCAGGTCGTAGACACGTTGACCTGCCAGTGCCAGATCATAGCGTTCCATCGCGTTGTTGACGTATTCGATCGCGTCGTTGACGCGGTTAATCATCCATTTATCTTCATCCCGAAGCGGAATGTTCGCGAAGTTCGTGGTATCTGCGCAGGCACCGCCGCAGCAGTCCTCGCAGCATTTTGCCAGCGGCTTGAATTCGCCGGCTTCGTCCTGCAGGTTCATGATCACGAAGCGGGACGCGTTCCATAATTTATTGGCAAAGTTTCTGGAGTTTTCCAACCGATCCTCGGTGAAACGCATGTCGTTACCCGGCGTGATACCGGTGGAAAGCATGAAACGCAGCGCGTCCGCGCCGTATTTGTCGATGATCTCCAGCGGATCAATGCCGTTGCCCAGTGATTTGGACATCTTGCGCCCCTGCGCGTCACGTACCAGCCCGTGGATATAAACATCGTGGAACGGCACATCGCCCATATATTCCAGTCCGGAGAATACCATTCTGACAACCCAGAAAAAGATGATGTCATATCCGGTCACCAGCACATCGGTCGGATAGAAATAATCCAGTTCCGGCGTTTTTTCCGGCCAGCCGAGCGTGGAGAACGGCCATAACGCGGAGGAAAACCAAGTATCCAGGACATCTTCGTCCTGCTTAAAATGTGTACAGCCGCATTTTGGACATTTTTCCGGTGTATCGTAAGCAACGACGATCTCACCGCAATTTTCACAGTAATACGCCGGGATCCGGTGACCCCACCAGAGCTGGCGGGAGATACACCAGTCCTTGATGCCCTCCAGCCAGTGCAGGTAGATCTTTTCAAAGCGTTCCGGGATAAAGCGCAGCTCGCCATTTTTCGCAACTGCAATGGCAGGTTTGGCGAGATCCTCCATTTTGACAAACCACTGCTCCGACACCATGTCTTCAATGACCGTATGGCAGCGATAGCAGGTTCCCATCGGAATGACCTTTTCTTCGGTCTTAATCAGATAACCGGCGGCTTCCAGATCCGCGACCCAGTTCTTCCGGCATTCGTAACGATCCTGCCCTTCATATTTTCCTGCCAGCGCGTTCATCGTCGCGTCCTTGTTGATACAGGAAACGACCGGCAGTCCCGCGCGCTGACCGACCTCGAAGTCGTTCGGATCGTGCGCCGGAGTGATCTTAACCGCGCCGGTACCCTTTTCCGGATCCGGATATGGGTCGGCGATGATCGGAATTTCCTTGCCGACCAGCGGCAGGATGACTTTCTTTCCGACAACGGCTTTGTATCGTTCATCATCCGGATGTACCGCGATGGCTTCATCGGCAAACATGGTTTCCGGTCTGGACGTCGCGACAATGATGCCATCAAAATCAGCCGTCGGTTCCACAGCCGGATATTTGAAATACCAGTACTTACCGTTCTTATCTTCATGTTCGACTTCCGCATCCGAAAGGGAGGTTCCGCACTGCGGACACCAGTTGACCAGACGGTTGCCCCGGTAGATCAGACCTTTTTGATACAGCTTGATGAACGCAGCCTTGACCGCCTGGTTGCAGCCTTCATCCATCGTAAAGCGTTCCCGTGACCAGTCACAGGAATCACCAAGCTTGCGGCACTGACGGGTGATGCGTCCGCCGTATTCTTCTTTCCATGCCCAGGCGCGCTTTAAGAATTCTTCTCTGCCCAGATCTTCTTTTTCCAGGCCTTCTTCGGAGCGGATTTTTTCGACTACCTTTACCTCGGTCGCAATGCTGGCGTGGTCGGAGCCCGGCAGCCACAGAGCGCTGTAGCCCTGCATCCGCTTCCATCTGGTCAACACGTCCTGCAGCGTCTGGTCGAGTGCGTGTCCCATATGCAGTTGTCCGGTGATGTTTGGTGGCGGCATCACAATCGTGAACGGCTTCTTGTCCGGATCGACTTCCGCCCGAAACGCGCCGTTGGTTTCCCACATATCGTAGATACGATCTTCGAAATCCTTCGGATTATAAGTTTTTGCTAAGTTTTTTTCCATTTGTGTCAGATTTCCTTTCTGTAAATAGATTGCGGCCGCTTGGGAAAACGCTTCTCCCGGATTTTTATTTCAGAAAAAAACGTCCCTCGCAAGACCATCCGGTTTTGCAAAGGACGAAATAACATTCCGCGGTACCACCTTTGTTCCTGCTTTTCGCAAAGCAGACCCTCTTTGATTCCAAAACTCGAAAGCAACCTTCAGAAAACGCATGCTTTCGGAACTCTCAGCCTCGGCTCCGATTCTCTGTAAAGCGCGGATTTTCCTACTCCTCTTCGTCATCGTTTCGATTGAATTTTCAATAGAAACATTGTATAACGCATGCGACCGCTTGTCAAGAAAAATCAGATAACTTTTGTCTCTTCCAGCTTTTCGTTAAACGCATCGTTCAAGCGGATGATCGGCTTTCTCAGTACCAGACCTAAAAGCAGCGACGCGATCAGGTAAAGGCTGAGAATCCCCAGCTCTTTCCAATAAGTGTTGCCGTAAAATCCCGCGATACACTCGCGCATAGCCGCCATGCCGTGCGTGAACGGCAGTAGCACATACAGTCTTTGGAAAAATGTCGGCGTCATCTCGATCGGGAACGTTCCGCCGGAACCAGCCACCTGAATGACCATCAGAACCACGCAGATTGCCTTTCCGATGTCGCCGAAAGAAACCGTCAGCGTATACAGCAGATTGACGAATACGATGCTGGTAAACCAGCCCGCGAGCATGAAACAGAACGGATGTTCACACTGGATCTCCAGGAAGTACAGATCTCCCAGACAGATCAGCCCGCTCTGCAAAAGGCCGATGATCAGGAACAGGATATATCTTCCCAGATACAGCTGCGCCGGCGTCACATCGGCAAGCTCTTCCTGTCGTTTGCGGTCCACATTGACCTTCATCATCGCCACCAGCACGACGCCGCCGACCCAGATCGCCAGAACGGAGTAGAACGGCGCCATGGCCGATCCGTAATTCTCTACCGGATAATACTTTATGTTGTTCAGTTTCACCGGGGCTGCCAGAAATTCGCTGACCTCCGTCGGATCCGTGCCGAGGATCTCATCCAGTTCCTCCGTATCGCTGTTCTGTACTGCCTTGTTGATCTTGGCGGAAACACGGCGGATCTCTTTCGCGCCGCTGCGGATCATGCCGGAAGTATCTTCGAGCGCCGCCTGCAGCTTGACGAGATTGTCGGAAAGATCTCCGGTACTGACATCGATCTGTGCCGCCGCAGCATCCAGCTGATCCAGCAGGTCGACCACCGCGTCTCCGGAAGCGTCGAAGCTGTCGATCAGCTGCAGGATCTTGGTTTCTACGTTGGCTTCGTAATCTGCCTGCAGTTCCTCGATCGCCA
>ERZ808240.1221-NODE-1221-length-32439-cov-10.599370_pt1 | contig 32439 bp, 26 predicted proteins | sample MGYA00521084_ERZ808240 | MGnify/ENA primary metagenome ERZ808240 (study PRJEB31516, sample SAMN03275571) | gut metagenome | biome: mammalia-associated habitat; material: feces | host: Papio cynocephalus | place: Kenya | collected 2012-08-06 ... | reverse complement strand
GCTGCTCCGACAGCTTCAGCTGCGAGTACACCCGCCGCCACAACGATGCCAACGCCCTGTGCATGGGAGGCCGCGTCGTCGGCCCCGGCCTTGCCTGCCAGCTGGTGGATATCTTCCTCAACACCGAGTTTGAGGGCGGCCGCCACGAAAAGCGCATTGCCAAACTGATGGCCATTGAGAACCGCTGAACACGCATCCAATAGTTTTATCTATTTAAAATAAGGAGAGTGTATTATGACCCCTATGATCGTTGAGCATCCGCTGCTGCAGCACAAGATCAGCCTGCTGCGCAATAAGCAGACCGGTACCAAGGAGTTCCGTGACCTCGTGGGCGAGATCGCCACTCTGCTGTGCTATGAGGCTACCCGTGACCTGCCTCTGGAAGAGGTGGAGATCGAGACTCCCATCACCATGGCAAAGACCAAAGTGCTGGCAGGCCGTAAGCTGGCTCTGGTGCCCATCCTCCGCGCAGGCATGGGTATGTTGGACGGTATGCTGACTCTGCTGCCCGCTGCAAAGGTCGGCTTCATTGGCCTGTACCGCGACGAGACGACCCTGCAGCCTGTGGAGTACTTCTGCAAGCTGCCGCAGGATATCGCGGAGCGTGATGTTCTGGTGCTGGATCCCATGCTGGCTACCGGCGGCAGCGCCATCGACGCCATCACCCAGATCAAGAAGCACGGTGCAAAGCGCATCAAGTTCATCGGCCTCATCGGCGCGCCGGAAGGCATCAAGGCCCTGCACGAGGCACACCCGGATGTGGATATCTATCTGGGCGCACAGGATGACCACCTGAATGAAAACGGTTATATCGTCCCCGGTCTGGGCGATGCAGGCGACCGTATCTACGGCACCAAGTAAAAGCTGAACAAAGAAAAGGCTGAGCATCTGCCAAAAAGCAAATGCTCAGCTTTTTGTGATTTTGGCGCAGTTTATCGCAAATCAAAAAATGAGTGCAACATCAGAACTGCATCTTTGCGATATGCAGCTTGCGGATGTTGTTTGTGCGTTAAAAATGCAAACTGCTATAAAAAGTTGAATTGCTATAGCGGGAGCGCCGGAGAAGCACAGAAGAAAGGACGAAAATTATCAATGGCAATGTACGATGCTCTTGCACGATCGATTTTGAAAAATATCGGTGGTGCATCTAACATCGACTCGCTTACCCACTGCATCACACGTCTGCGTGTTGTGGTGAAGGATGATTCCAAAGTGCGGGTCGATGGTCTGAATGCGATAGAGGGAGTCGCAGGCACCCTGAAAAGCTATGGCCAGTATATGATCATTATCGGCACGAATGTGCCGGATGTTTACGATGCTGTTTGTAAAGCCGCCGGAATCAAAACCGTGAACGATGCCGGGACGCAGAAGGAAAACCATGTGAAGCAGACACTGTTCCAGCGTTTTGTAGGATTGATGACCTATGTCTTTGCGCCGTTTTTTGGCGTCATCGCAGCCTGCGGTATGTTGAAAGGCCTCTTGTCGCTGCTGGTCATGCTGGGGACGCTGGACGCTGCGGGCAGCACTTATAATATCCTTTATTCTCTGGCAGACAGCTTCTTCTACTACATGCCCATCCTTCTTGCTTACACAGCGTCCAAGCGGTTCGGACTTCCTGTGCCGGAAGGCCTTGTCATCGGCGCGGGGATGCTCTATCCGAATCTGCTGGCTTCCTCTGCTGCAGTACACGACAGCCTGCTGAGCATCCCGGTCATCATGCCTCCAGGAGACAGCTACGCTTCTACCGCTATCCCCATTGTTGCAGCAGTGGCTTTTGCGGCGTGGTTCGAGCGGAAATACGAAAAGTATGTTCCCGATGGCATCAAGCCATTCGCGGTGCCTCTTATCACCTGCCCGATAACATTCATGCTCACGCTCTGGGTCATTGGCCCGGTCACGGCTGGCGTTACGAATGTGCTGGCGTTCCTGCTGAACCGTCTGGAAAGTATGAGCCATATCGTATTCAGCGGCCTGCTGGGAGCGATTTGGCAGCTTGTACTTATGGTGGGCCTGCATTGGGCGGTCCTGCCGCTGATCATCACCAACCTTTCCACGGTGGGTTACGACACCACGCTTTCCAGCACGTTTGGCTGCAACTTTGCCCAGATCGGTGCGGCTCTTGCAGTCATGGCCCGGACAAAAGACCGTGACACGAAGAAGATCTGCGGCTCTTCCGTTCTACCTGCGGCAGTGGGCGTTATCGAACCGGCACTCTACGGTGTTTCCCTGAGACGCCGGACGGTGTTCATCATCACCTGTGTCGTCAGCAGTATCACAGGTATCGGCATGAATCTCACGGGGCTGCGCGCCTATCGTTTTGCGGGCTTCGGTGTCTTTGGCTATGCAGCTTATGCGGACCCGACGATGAACGATTCCCGCGGCATGATGCTGGCGATCCTCTGGTCACTCTTTGCGCTGGTGCTCAGCTTTGCGCTGGTGTGGCTCTTCTATAAAGAAGACACGGGAAAAAAGAATGCAAAAGAGAACGTGCCGGAACAGACGGAAGCGCCGACCCAAAAGACAGAAGCCATGGTCAAAGTCCCTCTGGACGGTACACTTCTGAGCATCCAGAAAATGGATGACCCGGTCTTTTCTAATGAGACTTTGGGAAAGGGCTGCGCCATTGAGCCTACAGGCGATAAGGTGACGGCACCATTCGACGGAGTGATCGACCTTGTGGCAGATACGAAGCACGCTGTGGGCCTGACCAGTGTGGATGGCATACAGCTCCTCATTCATGTGGGCATCGATACAGTGGCACTGAATGGCAAAGGCTTCGAACCCAAGGTCTCGGTCGGGCAGAAGGTGAAGCAGGGCGATGAACTTCTGCGGTTCGACCGCAGCGTCATCACTGATGCAGGTTATAAAGCTACGACGGCTGTTGTCGTATTGAATACAGATGACTACAGTGATGTCCGCCTTGCAGAAAAAGAGGGCACAGTGGTGTCCCGGAATCAGAACGTCCTTGAAATTCTTCCGTAAGGAGGAACGGCTGCAAAATAAAAATGCGATAGCAGCTTGTGCAAAGAAATAGCGCAAAATCAGAAACCCGGAACCCTTTTTGAGCCATTCTGGCCCTGAAAAGGTCCCGGGTTTTGTGTGTTGATTTTTCAGGGAGCTGTTTTGCGGCCCTCATTTTTTCGGATCATTTTCTTCTCTTCAGGATCTCATCCAGAATGGCATCTGCCACGTCGTCCTTGCTCATGAGGGGCAGTTCCCGGGCCCCATCCGGGGTGATGAAGGTGACGACATTGGTATCCACGCCGAAGCCGGCACCGGCCACCTTGAGATTGTTGGCCACCACCATGTCGAGGTTCTTCTTGGTGAGCTTGGCCGAGGAATTTGCCAGCATATCACGGGTCTCCATGGAGAAGCCGCAGAGGAACTGACCCTTTTTCCGGGGGCCGATGGTGCCAAGAATGTCCGGCGTCCGCTCCACGGCGATGGACAGGTCGCCGTCCTTTTTCTTGATCTTGTCGTCGGCCACCGTGGCAGGGCGGTAATCGGCCACCGCAGCAGCCATCACCAGAACATCCATCGCATCGAAACGGCTGGTCACGGCCTCATACATCTGCTGGGCTGTGGTGATGGGTACATCCTCGGCAAAGCGCACCGGCTGCAGGGCCGTGGGGCCGTGGATGAGGGTGACTTCTGCCCCCCGCAGGACAGCGGCACGGGCCACGGCATAGCCCATCTTGCCGGTGGAATGGTTGGTCAGATAGCGCACCGGGTCGAGAGGCTCCTGAGTGGGACCTGCCGTCACGGCGATGCGCAGCCCGGCAAGGTCTTTGGGCTTGGCGATGGTGCGGCAGATGTAGTCCAGCAGGACTTCTTCTTTCGGCAGGCGTCCGCTCCCCACATCCTTGCAGGCCAGCACGCCGCTCTCCGAGGGGATGACGGTGAAACCGTATTTCTCCAGCGTGGCGATGTTATCCTGGGTGATGGGGTTTTCCAGCATCCCGGTGTTCATGGCAGGGGAGACGAGTTTGGGACACTTCGCAGCCAGCACCACCGTGGTGAGCATATCGTCGGCAATGCCGTGGGCCATCTTGGCGATGACGTTGGCAGTGGCCGGAGCCACCAGAATGACATCGGCTTTCTTGGCCAGCGAGATATGGGTGACTTCAAACTTGAAATCCCGGTCGAAGGTGTCCACCATGCACTTGTGGCCCGTCAGGGTCTCGAACACGAGAGGAGTGATGAACTGGGTGGCGTTCTTGGTCATGATGACCTCGACATCGGCCCCCAGCTTGCGCAGTGCACTGGCCACATTGGCCATTTTATAGGCGGCGATGCCGCCGGTAACGCCCAGAAGGACGCATTTGCCTTTCAGATCCATCCGAAATACCTCCTATAAATTAAGTATAGTATAATGCAAAACGGCCCGCAGTACAACAAAATCTTTGGTTGGGGTTGTATCTTGGCCCAAAATGCGGTAAAATACAGCTTGACTTATAAAACGGACCGGCCCTTTGATGCAGCGGCAGCGCTGCCGGTCTGGATATCGCAGATATGCCGCGTTGAATCGCGATAAAAACGACGACCCCAATGAGGAACTGAATTATGATCTTAGCCATTGATATAGGCAACACCACCGTCGCCCTTGGGGGCATCCGGGACGGACGTGTATGCTTTGTGGCCCATATGGATACGGTGCGCACCCGCACGGCGGCCGAATACCGCGCCGAGATGGAGAAGGTGTTTGCCCACCGCCGCCACCCGGAAAAGCCCATCCGCTTTGAAGGCGCTGTGCTTACCAGCGTTGTGCCCCAGATCACGGGGGCACTGGCAGAATGCGCACGCTACTATACCGGCAAAAAGCCGGTCATCGTCTCGCCTGATATCCGCACCGGTCTGACCATGGGCGTTCCCGACCCCCATGCTGTGGGCAAGGACCGCCTTGTGGATGCCGCCTACGCTGCGGCGAATTTCCCGCTGCCGGTCATCACGGTAGACCTGGGCACAGCCACCACTTTTAATGTGGTGGATGAGGACCGGGTGTTCCGGGGCGGTGTCATCTGCCCGGGACTTTCCACCGGCCTGCGGGCCCTGGGGGAGCGCTGCGCCCAGCTGCCGCAGGTGCATCTCTCTTCTCCCAGGACGGCCATCGGCAATAATACGGAGAACTGCATGCTCTCCGGCTCGGTTCTGGGCACGGCTGTCCTTCTGGACGGCATCGCCCAGCGCATCGAGGAAGAGCTGGGCCGGCCTGCCACGCTGGTGGTCACCGGTGGTCTGGCAAAGTATGTCACGCCCCTCTGCCGCCACCCGCTGACCTATGACCCGGAGCTGCTGCTCAAGGGGCTGGCCCTGATTTACCAGCTCAACACCCCGCAGCATGAGCACCACAATACCCCCCATCACGACCACGGCGCTTCCCGCCCGGCGGGGAAAAAGCCTCATAACAGCAATGGGCCGCGCCGCCGCAGCCACAACGGCCCCCGCCGTCCCCGCCGGGAGGATGAGGCCAAGGCAGGCTGAGAAGGAGAACAGAGTATATGATGAAATTAGGCATTCTGGGCGCAGGTATGATCGTCCGGGAGTTTCTGCCCTGGCTCACCGGGCCGGAGAGCCCGTTTCAGGTAGAAGCCCTTTGCAGCACCGAGCGCAGCGCCGATGCAGCCCGGGGGCTCTGCGAAAAATACGGTGTGCCCCGCCACACCACCAGCTTTGAAGAACTGCTCAGCTGGGTGGATGTGGTGTATATCGCCGTGCCCAATATCCTGCACGTAAAATACGCCCGCGCCGCGCTGGAAGCCGGACGGCATGTCATCGTGGAAAAGCCCATGGCTCCCACGGCGGCACAGGCTGAAGAGCTGGCCGAGCTGGCCCGGAGCAAAAAGCTCTTCCTCTTTGAGGCGGTCACGACCCAGTATCAGGAGAACTACGCCAAGATCCGGGAGATGCTGCCCCGCATCGGTGCTGTGACTATGGTGCAGTGCAACTTCAGCCAGTATTCCAGCCGGTACAACGATTTCTGCGAGGGCCATATCTGGCCTTCCTTCGACCCGGCCTGCGCAGGCGGTGCCCTGATGGACTTGGGCGTCTACAATGTGAGTTATGTGGTAGGCCTGTTCGGTGCTCCCAACAAGCTGCACTATGCCGCCAACATCACGAACAACATCGACACCAGCGGCGTGCTGACGCTGGAATACCGCACCTTCAAGGCGGTGAGCGTCAATGCCAAAGACAGCAGTTCCCCGGCCCGGTATATCATTCAGGGCACCCGGGGCTATATTCTGCAAAAGTCTACCGCCAACTACTGCGGCGGTGTCACCTTCCACCCCTATGAAGGCAAGGAGGAGCACTTCAACCTCAGTGAGGGCCGCCCCCGGCAGGCAGCAGAGTTCCATGCCTTTGCCCGTGCCATTGAGAGCGGAGATCAGGAGCTGTGTAGCAGTATGCTGGATACCTCGGTGGCCGTGGCCCATGTGCTGGAAACGGCCCGGCGGGATGCGGGGCTCCGCTTCCCCTGCGACCTGTAACTATGCCATTTTCCGGAAGTTCCCTGACAAAACATCCGGTCTTATAAAATCGTATCAAACAAAAGACCCCGCGTAGACGCGGGCAGGTTTGCGCCGTATCCGGCATAGGACGGAACGGCAGCAAGGAGGAAAACTGAATTATGAAACACAACGATCTTCGCACCCTCACCCGGCTGGCACTGCTGGTCGCCATTGAGCTGGTCATGAAGGCCATCGGCCTGGGCAGTGTGCCCGTGGGCCCGCTTTACATGAGCTTTTTGACCCTTCCCATTGCCGTGGGTGCCATCACCATGGGCCCTGTTGCGGGTGCTGTTCTCGGCGGCGTGTTCGGTGCTGTCAGCTTCTATGACGCTGTCACCGGCGCTTCTGCCATGACTGGTGCCCTGTTTCAGGTGAGCCCCGTCAACACCTTCATCCTCTGTGTAGGCATGCGTGTGCTGATGGGCCTCTGCGTCGGCCTCATCTTCAACGTCATCAAGGGCTTTGATAAGCCCGGTACCTGGAGCTACATCGTCAGTGCCATGTGTGCCCCGGCTCTCAACACTCTGTTCTTCATGGGCTATATCGTGCTGGCTTTCTACAGCTGCGACTATGTCCAGAATCTCGTGTCCGTCAAGGGCGCAGCCAACCCCCTGATGTTCGTCGTCCTGCTGGTCGGCGTGCAGGGCGTGGCCGAGTTTCTGGTGTCCGGTATTCTGGGCGGCATCGTGGCCCGGGCCGTCCGTAAGTTCCTGAAGTAAGCAGCGGAGTGTCAGTCAGGGATGTTCCGCCAAAGTCCATAAAGCAAGATACAGCCCCTCCTGCGGCATTTTGGCCCCGGGAGGGGCTTTTGTGTTGATTTTAGCCTACCGGTGAGGTATACTTATTCTACTTTATTCAAAAGAAGGAGGCGGCAGAGATGTCCATAGGGCCAAGCAGGCCGCTGGAACTGAAAAAAACGGAGAGCATAGATATACGGCAGGCGGCACGGTATTTCGGGGCCCGGGGTGAGGCAGATGCTGCCACCCTGACCCTTCTGGAACGGTGCGCCGGGCCTCTGCTGGCGGCGGCGACGCCCCGGGCGGTCTGGCTGGAAGCCGATATAAACAGCCTGACCGAGGCCGGCATCCTCAAGGGAGAGGATATCTTCCGGCATCTGGAGGGCTGTGAGAAGGCTCTGCTGCTGGCCGTTACCCTCGGCCCTGCCGTGGACGGGCAGATCCGCCGGGCCGGTGTGGGGGATATCGCCGCCGGTGTGGCATCGGATGCCCTCGGCTCTGCTCTGGCAGAGCAGGCAGCAGACGCCGCCGAGGGAGAGCTGCGGCAGTGGGCGGCAGAGCAGGAAAAGTATCTGACAGGCCGCTTTTCGCCGGGCTACGGCGACTGGCCGCTGGCCGTGCAGCCGCTGGTGGCAGCGGCGCTGGATACCACCCGCCGGGCCGGTATCTGTGTGAGCAAAGACAACCTGATGACGCCCCGCAAGAGCGTGACCGCTCTGCTGGGGCTCAGTGACCATCCGGTGAAAGGACGCCTTGCCGGGTGTGGCTACTGCGTGCTGAACACGCGGTGTGAATACAGAAAGAGGGGCAAGACCTGTGCAAGCGAATGAACTGTTCAAACAACCCAATACCATCCTGCTGGATGGCGGTCTTGGTACGATGCTGCAGGCGGCGGGCCTGAAACTGGGTGCCCGGCCGGAAGAGCTGAATATCACCGACCCGAAGCTTCTCGAGAGCATCCACGGCATGTATGCCGCAGCAGGAAGCCGTATCGTCAACGCCAACACCTTCGGTGCCTCGCCCCACAAGCTGGCAGGCAGCGAATACACGCTGGAAGAGATCATCTCGGCGGGCATCGCCAACTGCAAGCGGGCCTGTGAGCCTTACGGTGCGCTGGTCACGCTGGACGTCGGCCCTCTGGGCGAACTGCTGGAACCCAGCGGAACGCTGGCCTTTGAGGATGCGGTGGCTGAGTATGGCCGCATCGTCCGGGCGGGCGTGGCCGCCGGAGCGGATATCGTCTACTTCGAGACCTTCACCGACCTCTACGAGATGAAGGCCGCTCTGCTGGCCGCTAAAGAGAACTGCGACCTCCCGGTGATGGCCAGCATGAGCTTTGAGATGGGCGGACGTACCTTCACAGGTTGCACCGTCGAGAGTTTTGCCGTCACTGCAAGGGGTCTGGGTGCGGACGCTGTGGGCATCAACTGCTCCCTCGGCCCCAAAGAGATCTTCCCCATGGCAAAGCGGCTCACCGAGGCCGTGCCCGGCGATTTCCCGGTCTTCGTCAAGCCCAATGCGGGCCTGCCCCGGGCCGATGGCAGCGGTTACGACATCACCCCGCAGCTCTATGCCATGGAGATGAAGCCCTATCGGGAGCTGCATCTCTTTGCCGCAGGCGGCTGCTGCGGCACGACGCCGGAGTTCATCAAACTGCTCAACGGCGTGTTTGCCGACTGCAAGCCGGGCCGTCCGGCCCACGCCATGCCCTCGGTGCTCTGCACCCCGGTGGACTTCGTCAATGTGGATGGCATCACTGTGGTGGGTGAGCGCATCAACCCCACCGGCAAGAAACGGTTCCAGCAGGCTTTGCGGGAAGGGGACATGGACTACATCCTCGAGCAGGCTGTCAGCCAGTCCGAGGCCGGTGCACAGGTGCTGGACGTCAACGTGGGCGCGCCCGGTGTGGACGAGCCTGCCGTCATGGAGCAGGTGGTCAAGGCACTGCAGAGTGTCGTGAGCCTGCCGCTGCAGCTGGATTCCTCCCACGCCGACGCGCTGGAACGGGGCCTGCGGGTCTACAACGGCAAGCCCATCGTCAATTCGGTGAACGGTGAAAAGGAGACGCTGGACCGCATCCTGCCCCTCTGCAAGAAGTACGGTGCCGCCGTGGTGGGCCTTGCCATCGACGAGCGGGGCATCCAGCCCAGCGCCGACGAGCGCTTTGCCATCGCCAAGCGGGTCACGGAGGCAGCACTGTCCTACGGCATCCCCCGGGAGGATATCTACATCGACTGCCTGACCCTGACCGCCAGCGCTCAGCAGCAGGATGTTCTGGCCACGGTGCAGGCGCTGGCCCGCTGCAAAAAGGAGCTGGGCGTCCGCACCATTCTGGGCGTGTCCAATATCAGTTTCGGCCTGCCCTGCCGCCCCTATCTCAACACCACTTTCCTCACCATGGCCATGTACGCGGGCCTCGACCTCGCCATCATGAACCCCTCCAGTGAGGAGATGATGGCGGCAGTCTATTCCTATAACGTCCTCACCAACCGGGACAAGCAGAGCATGGCCTACATTGCCCGCTATGCGGATAAAGTTCCCGCCAGCACGGCTCTGGCTCAGGCAAAGACGGCTCAGGCCGCGCAGAGCGACAATAAGAAGGCATCTTCCTCATCCGAGGCGGATGCAGCCCACAGCGGCCCTTACGGTGCCCTGATGCAGTCGGTGGAAAAAGGCCTGAAGGGTGAAGCGGCTGCCCGCACCCACACTCTGCTGGAGACTACGGAGCCTCTGACGCTGGTGGATGAGGCTCTTATCCCGGCGCTGGACGTAGTGGGCGAGAAGTACGAGAAGGGCAAACTGTTCCTGCCCCAGTTGCTGCAGGCTGCCAGTGCGGCGCAGGCGGCCTTTGATGAGATCAAGACTGCCATCGCCAAGCGGGGCGGGGCAGGGGCCAGCAAGGGCCGCATCGTCCTCGCCACCGTCAAGGGTGACGTCCACGACATCGGCAAGAACATCGTCCGGGTCATCCTCGAGAACTACGGTTTTGAGGTCATCGATCTGGGCCGTGATGTGCCGGTGGAGACGGTGGTGAATACCGTCCGGGAAAAGAACGTCCACCTCGTGGGCCTCTCTGCCCTGATGACCACCACTCTCAAGAGCATGGAGGAGACCATCGCGGCCCTCCACGCCGCCAAGCTGGACTGCAAGGTGATGGTGGGCGGCGCTGTCCTGACCCCGGAATACGCCGAAAAGATCGGCGCGGACTGGTACGCCAAGGACGCCAAACAGAGCGCAGATATCGCGAAGAAATTCTTTGGAGAAGCATAAACCGATAGAAAAAAGGGAGCCGGTGCAGGCCGAACGCTGCACCGGCTCCCTTTTTTCTATTGATGTATTTTTGCGGCTTTGGCCCGGCGGCGCTTGACCGCAGGGCAGAAAGCGGTGTATCATCATGTCATAATGGAAAAGAAAATGCGGCCGGCATTCGGTGAGGCTGCATCAAGGAGGAAACTGTTTATGGAAAATTTTTTGATATCACTGGATGCCATCATCCCATTTCTGCTCTATCTGGCCTTCGGCTACTGCTCCCGCCGGGCCGGGGTCTTCGATGAGGAATTTGCCACCCGGCTCAACCGGGTGGTGTTCCGGCTGTTCTTTCCCTTTCTGACTTTTTATAATATCTACAGCGCCAATATGAGCGCCGTGCCCAGTGCCCGGCTGCTGGGGGCTATCCTCATCACCCTGCCCCTGCTCATCCTCTTTCTCTGCTGGGTCGTGCCCCGCTTCGTGAAGGAGCGCCCCAAGGCGGGCGTTGTGGTGCAGGGCATCTACCGCAGCAATGTGCTGCTCTACGGCCTGCCCCTGACCATCAATCTGTTCGGCTCTGAGAGCGCTCCCATGGCGGCAATGATCGTCACTATCTGCATCACCATCTATAACATCACAGCAGTGCTGGTGCTGGAATGGTTCGGCGGTGAGTCCCACAGCGACCCGAAAAAACTGGTGCTGAGCTGCTGCAAGAACCCGCTGCTGCAGGGCGCGGCCATGGGCCTGCTCTTCTTTGCGCTGGGCATCCATATCCCGGCCCCGGTGGAGAAATTCGTGTCGGCGTTCTCCAGTATGACCACTCCGCTGGCTCTCTTCATTCTGGGTGCAACGCTCCACTTCCCGGCCATCAAGAAGAATGCAAAGTACATCATCGGGGTGCTGTCCATCAAGATGATGCTCCTGCCCGCCCTGACCCTGATGCTGGGCCTTGCGCTGGGTCTGCACGGGCTGGAACTGTTCCTCCTGATGATGGTCTACGCGACCCCCATCGCAACGGCTTCTTACCCTATGGCTCAGAATATGGGCTGCGATGGTGAGCTGGCAGGCCAGCTGGTGATGCTGAGCACGGTGGTGTCTCTGTTTACCCTGTTCTTCTGGATCTACCTGATGAAATCCCTGATGCTGTTCTGAAAATAAAAACTGCCGCTGCGCACAGACAAATGGAGCAGCGGCAGGTTTTCTTTTCAGGATGCTTTGCTCTGCCGGTATCCACGATCCATGATTCCTAAAAGAAATCAGGCAAAAAATAAAGAAGCAAGACGTTCTGCCGATAAAAAATCAACAGAACGTCTTGCTTTTCTTATGCATCGAGCCAGTCCGTTACCAGCCTGTTTGCCGCATCCGGCTCTGTCTGCACAGTCACACCAGAGACAGCCAGTCCATCCAAAACAGCTGCACCGGGGCATTCGGCTTGAATATCCCTTACGGTATCCGCCAGCCCACTCCCTGCATGAGTGCAGAACGGAACGATGGTCTTTCCTGTAAAATCGTAGGATTCGAGAAATGTATAAACGGCCATGGGCATATCCCCATACCAGATGGGATACCCCAGATAAATGACATCGTATGTGTCAAAATCTTCTACATCTGCTGCCAGCTCAGGCCGTGCCACGGAATCGCGCTCCTGTATCGCGGCCTTTTTGCACTCTTCGTAGCTTTCTGGATATGCATTGACGGTCTTTATATGGAACAGCGTGCCGCCTGTGTTCTCTGCGACCAGTTCTGCGAGAAGCTCGGTGCTGCCTTTTTCCACCACGCCAACATTGTAGTTTTCACCGGCACGGGAAAAATAAGCCACCAGCACTTTGGAATCCGCTGAAAGGTCAGCAGGCTGTAGTGGACTGCTCCGGGAAGAATCCGCATGGGTGGTTGCGGACGCAGATGCATCCACAGAAACGCTTGATGCGCTTGCCGTTGCAGCGGATGCGATTTTTCCGCAAGCCGCCAGAACCAGGGAAAGCAGGAAAGCCATAAAACAAAGTTGAGTCCGTTTCCCCATCAGGCGTTGCGTTCCGGCTTCAGCGGGCCATAGAAGTAGCTGGCTGTTGCACCGCCATCCACCAGGAAGGTGGAGCCGGAAATGAACGCACCCTTGTCACTCATGAGCAGCTCGGCCACATTTGCCACTTCATCTGCCGTACCGGGACGGCCAGCGGGGCACTTAGCAAACATATTCTTGTAAAAATCACCACGAGGACCGTTGAACTCATCCAGTGCCAGCGGGGTCACAATGATGCCAGGCGCAATGTCATTCAGGCGGGCACCATGCCTGCCCCACTCCACAGCCTGTGCCATCACGCGCTTTTCGTTGCAGCGCTTTGCCAGCTGATAGGCATGAAGCGTATCGCGGATGTTTTCCGGCTGCAAGAAGTCCAGACCAAGCAGTTCTTCGGTGGGAGTCGTGGCAAGCTGGGCATCCTGCTCTGCGGTCAGGGCAGGCATCCGCCAGCCGGACTGGCTGGAAATGGTGACACCTACGCCGCCGGGGGCGATCACTTTGCCCACCTCTTCCAGCAGGACAGCAGTGCCGTAGAGGTCTACCTTCAGGATGGCTTCAATGGGAGCCTGACTGGGCGAAACGCCAGCGGCGTTCACCAGCATCTTGATGCTGCCGTACATCTGGCCCTCTGCGATCAGGTTCCGGATGGATTCACGGCTGGACAGGTCCATCTCCACCGGAACAACGTCGAAGCCGGCCTCGTTCATCGTTCTGGCAATGGCCTGTGCATTTTCCAGCTTCTTGTCACCGACCACGATCTTCATGCCGGTTCCCATCCGGCGGGCAATGGCCATGCCGATCTGTCCGGCACCAGCCCATAACATAACATCTTTCATTGAATATTCCTCCTTTTTATTCCCCGGCCGGGAAATCAGTGGAAGCAGCCAGTTCGGTCTGCTTTTCGTGATCTGCCACACGCTCCTTCAGACGGATCAGGGCGACATTCAGCGCCTGCGAGCCGAGAACCATGCGCAGCGGAGCAGGGTTTTGTTCGGTGCTCTCAATAATACGCTGTGCCATGCGTACAGGGTCGCCGGGAGCAAGCCCCTTGCTCTTGTCGAGCATATTCAGGAAGCCGTGGCAGCTGTCGTATTCCGGCATCCGGTGGGTGACCTTTGACGCTTTTATTGTAATCGACTGCCTGCTGTGAATCAATTTTACTTTCGGCCTGTATCGATAAGAAAAACTGATACGAAAAAAGCGGCAGAACCACACAAGGCAGTTCTGCCGCTTTCCGATGATTTTTTATTTTTGAAACTGCGCTTTCAGCAGGCTGGCAAACTCCTCCACATAGGTATTGGCCTGCCCCTTTTTCCAGAAGGCACAGTAGTTTCGCAGGATTGGAGTTTCACCGCGCACCAACGGGAGCCTCACGGTCGAAGCCCCCATCGCAGGCAGAGTCGTCCTGCCTTCTACCGGAAGAAAGCCCTTTCGCCCGATCACCATCAGCCGGGCCTCTTCCAGATTTTCGGCGTACAAAATCTCGCTCTGGATGCCCACAACGGTCTGATAATAGTCCTGTTCGGTTTCCTTCTGCCCTTCCGATGCCACCAGAATGCACGGAACATTTTTCAGTTCCTGCGGCGTGATGTGGGGCAGCTGTGCCAGCGTACTGCGGGCAGACAATTCTACAAAGCTCTCACAGGTCGTCAGAAGCAGATTGACATATTCCTCCGAGAAGGCGCGCCGCTGGTCATTCAGCACCATATCCACTTCTTCCGAACGCATGGCGGCGTAAAGCTCCTCATGGTTGCCGTATTTGATGGAAACGGAAACGTCCGGGTGCTTTTCGGAAAACAGCTCCAATGCCTGATGAAATTCACTGCCCGTATAGCAGCGGAGATAGCCGATTTTTAAGGAGGATTGATCTCCTTTTGCAATTTTGGAAGCCTCATTGCACATCCGCTCATAGTCTGCTGTCAGGATCAGGCTTTTCTGATAGAAGTATTCTCCGGCAGGCGTCAACCGAAATGAACGGTTTCGACGTTCCAGCAGCTTGAACCCGAGTTCCCGCTCCAGAGCCTGGATTTGCTGAGAGATCGCCGATTGGGAGATATAGTTTTCTTCTGCTGCCTCTGAAAAACTGTTCAGCCGAACGACAGATTGAAAATATTTGAGCTGTTTCAGCATGGGGTGTCCGCCCTTTCTGACAGATTTTATAGGATTCTATCGCTGATGCAGTGCTGATAGAAGAATCGCGATATAACAAAAAGAGCAACTTCCATCAGAAGTTGCCCAATTTGGTGCGGATAAGAGGACTTGAACCTCCACCGAGTTGCCCCGATTAGAACCTGAATCTAACGCGTCTGCCAATTCCGCCATATCCGCATATTCTGTTTTGTGTTCGTCGCCGTTCAGCTCGGAACATGTATTATTATACCACGGATACAGAGAATGTCAAGCGTTTTTGCAAAAAATCTTTTCACAATTTTTATTTCGAAAATTGTTGCACTCCGTATAGCCGGAATGGGGCGAAAAATCCGGTGGGATATGGTACAATAGAAAGCACCCCCCGCAGAGTGCGGACTAATTATGGAAGAGGGAAACAAAGGATGTTCAATATCATTATCTTTATCATCGGCGCAGGCATTATGTTCTATATGGCGTGGAAGAGCCGTTCGCTCCGCCGCAGACTGATGACAAAGGGCGAGAAGGTGGAGGCCACGGTAGTGGGCCTTGTGCAGAGCAAGGATGGCGAAGCCTATATCATGGAGTTCACTACAGCAGGCGGCACCCATCGGCTCCATTATCCCAAGTCCTCCAAGGGAAAAGAACTGGCACAGGGCAGCACTGTCACCCTTTATTATGACCCCGAAGACCCCTCCGAAATGTATGTGGAGGGCGACAAGGCCATTCTGGGCGCTGAGGTGCTGTACGTAGTGCTGGGCATCGTCCTGCTGGTGCTGATGGTCGGCATCGTCCGCTGAGAAGGAGGAAGAAAGATGACTCTGGAACATTTTGGTATGGCAGAGCCGGGGGACTGCCGGGTGGTGTTCTCGGCTTCGGCAGAGGAACTGGAACAGGCCGTGCAGGCAGAAAAGGCCGCACCGGAGGCCCCGCAGGAGGAAGAAGACCTGTTGACGGCGGCAGTGAACCGGGCCATTCTGGAAGGCTTTTCGCCCCTGTTTGCTCAGCTGATGAAGGAGCATGATCTGCAGCCTGTCACCGACCCGGATTTTGAACTGCTGGCGGTGAACCGGGCAGAGGGCTTCCGGGCGGGGGCACAGTTCTTCTGCCTGCCGCCGCTGGAGCTGGGAAACTATACCGGCTTCGTTCAGCCGGCGGAGCCACACCCCATCCGGGAGCTGACCATTGCGCTTGAGATAAACCGGAACCATGGCGCAGAGGAGCGGGCTGCTGATGCCGAGGGCAGGCAGGTGCTCCGGGAGCGGGTGACAAAGGAAATTTACGCCAAGCGCTGCCAGCAGGCAGAGGCTGTGGCAAAGCAGAACCTTCTGGCGCAGCTGGGCGGCAGCGTCACCGGTCCGCTGCCCAAACAGCTGGTGGCGGGCAATTACTTTGCCGAACAGCGCCAGTTCAACCTGCGGATGCAGGCCAACGGCATCAATTTTGACCAGTACCTCCAGGTGCGGGGCCAGACGGTGGAAGAGTTCCGGGCATGGCTCCACGCCGAGGCGGAACAGAAGCTGCGGAGCCGTCTGGGGCTGCTGCTGGTGGCGCAGAAAGAGCACCTCTGGCCCACCGATGCCGAGGTGGAAGAAGAGCTGACCCACTGGGACGACCGGCGGGATGGGGAACACACCTTCCCCTCCAATGACCGCCGCCGGGCTGCGCAGCGCCTTGCTTCCAGCCGGGCCGCTGCCTTTGTGCTGGCCCATTCGACCCTGACGCCTCCCCCTGCGGAGCCGGTTATCCTGAAAGCGGAAAATCATTGAAAAAGATAATATTGTGATTTCGTGGAAATGATGATATACTTGAGTTAAGAATCTTAGCCGTGAACAGCGCGTCCATCTGCCCACGACAGAAGTTTGAAGACCAGAAAAAAGGGAGGCTTTACCGCATGAGCGACAATGTTTTTATGGAGGACCGGAAACAGCTGGAATTTACCGAGTATCTCAACTACGACGAGAATGGACGGGGAAATCTTGGCGCAGAGCTGCCGGTGATGGTCTATCGGATGCTGGAATTTTCCCTGAAGGATGAGCTCATCCGCCGCTTTGGCAAGGAAGAACAGATCGATATCTTCCGCAAGGCGGGCCAGAAGGCCGGGGAACATTTTGCAAAGCATTTTCTGGATATGGAACTGCCTCTTGACCGCTTCGTGGGCCAGCTGCAGGACAAGATGCAGCAGATGAAGATCGGTGTCCTCCGCATCGAGGATGTGGATGAGGCCAGCGGCCGCATCATCCTGACCGTGGCCGAGGACGCCGACTGTTCCGGCCTGCCGGTGCTGGGGGAAACGGTCTGCAACTACGATGAGGGCTTTATCGCCGGCATCCTCTCCCTCTACTCCGGCAAGCCCTATCAGGCCATCGAGGTGGATTGCTGGGCCACCGGCGACCGGGTATGCCGGTTCCGGGCAGAGATCCGGGAATAAAAAGTTGGAGTTTTTACGATGGAAGAGAAGAACTGTCGGCTCTTATTTGAATATCTGAGGAGCATCTTATATGATTCCTGTGTGCCGCAGTTTGACCTGGAAGCACTGGATGAGCCTTACCGCAAACTGGGGCGGGGACTGCAGTATCTGGAAAAGGCGGTGCGGGAGCTGAAATCCAGCACAGAGGCTCTCTCCCGGGGGAACCTCTCGGCCTTTGCCCCTTCCCGGGACAATCCCCTCTGTGAGAATCTGAAGAATATCCACGCCAACCTCAACCATCTGACCTGGCAGGCCAAGCAGGTGGCAAAGGGAGATTACAGCCAGTCGGTGAACTATCTGGGCGAATTTTCCGAGGCGTTCAACAGCATGACGTCCCAGCTGCGGGAGCGGGAAGCCATCCTGAAAGAGGAGATACGGCTGGAAAAAGAGCATGCCGAGATGATGGAGAACTACAACCACCTTCTGCTGGCTCTCATGCAGCGGAGCAAGGAAGATGTCCTCGTCACCAGCATCGACCCGGATGCCCCAAAGGTATTCTATTCCAGCGGATACCTCATCACCAGAGAGCAGGAAGCGGAAATTTATTCTATCTTCCGCCAGAAAAAGCGGGAACAGGCGTTCCGCCCGGGCAGCATCGATAACATCCACGACTGGGTGTGGGAGACCGTGGATTCCAACCAGCACTTTTACCGCATCTCCACCACCCGGATGGAATGGCAGGGTCGGCAGGCCTATGCTCACATCATCATGGAGATCACACAGGAGAAGATAGCGCAGGGAAAGCTGGAACTGGAAGCCTATTTCGACTCCCTGACCGGTATTGGAAACCGCTATTATTTCCACAAGAAGATAGAGGAAATGTTGAAAACCGGGGACAGTCTGGTGTTCTGCTGGTGCGATCTGGACGGCCTGAAGTACGTCAACGATACTTACGGCCATCTGGAAGGAGACGCCTACCTGAAAAAATTCGTGGAACTGGTGCGGCTCCAGATCCGGGAAAGAGACCTTTTCGCCCGGATGGGTGGAGACGAGTTCTGCATCGTGCTGGGCAGCTGTCCGGTGGCGGCAGCTGAGGCCAAAATGACCCATGTGCAGGAAGAGATGCAGGCAAGCGCGGAGAAATACCCCCAGAGCTTTAGCTTTGGTCTCGTCAATCTGCCCCGGCGACATGGGGAAGTGGATGTATCGGAGCTTCTCCGGCAGGCCGATGAAGCCATGTACAGCCAGAAAAAACAGCATCACAATGTCCGGCAGAACAATGCAGGGTAACAAAAATAAAAAGACCGGGAACTGCTGGCTCCCGGTCTTTTGCTGTCTCTGAAAAACGGATATCAGGTCTGCACGCCCTCGAACTGGCTGTTGTAGAGCTTGGCGTAGAAGCCGCCCTGTGCCAGCAGGCTGTCGTGGTCGCCCTGCTCCACGATGTGGCCGTCCTTCATCACGAGGATGACATCGGCCTCCCGGATGGTGGACAGGCGGTGTGCTACGATGAAGCTGGTGCGGCCCTGCATCATCCGGGCGAAAGCTGCCTGGATGCGCACCTCGGTGCGGGTATCAATGGAGGAGGTGGCTTCGTCCAGGATCAGCATGGGCGGCAGGCAGAGCATCACGCGGGCGATGCAGAGCAGCTGCTTCTGGCCCTGGCTGATGTTGCCTCCATCTTCTGCGATGACCGTGTCGTAGCCGTTGGGCAGGCGGCGGATGAAGCTGTCGGCGTGGGCCGCTTTAGCTGCGGCCACCACCTCGTCGAGGGTGGCGTCCGGCTTGCCGTAGGCGATGTTCTCCCGCACCGTACCGGCTCGCAGCCAGGTGTCCTGCAGCACCATGCCGTAGCTGCCCCGCAGGGAAGCACGGGTCACATCCCGGATATCGGTGCCGCTCACCTTGATGGAGCCGCCGTTGACGTCATAGAACCGCATGAGCAGGTTGATGAGGGTGGTCTTGCCGCAGCCGGTGGGGCCTACGATGGCGATGCGCTGGCCGGGCTTCACGTCCAGAGAAAGGCCCTCGATGAGGGGACGGTCAGGCAGATAGCGGAAGGAGACATCCTTCAGCTCCACATGACCGTCCGGCTGCAGCTGGATGGCGTTCTCCGCCTCGGGGATCTGGTCCTCGGCGTCCAGCAACTCGAAGACGCGGGCCGCGCAGGCCAGAGCATTCTGCAGCTCGGTGACGACGCCGGAGATCTCGTTGAAGGGCTTGGTGTACTGGTTGGCGTAGTTGAGGAAGATGCTCAGCTGGCCGATGGTGATGCCCCCGGCCACGGCGTAAAGAGCACCCACAAGGCCGACACCTGCGTAGACGATGTTGTTCACGAAGCGGGTGGCGGGGTTGGTCATGCTGGAGAAGAAGATGGCCTTCAGGCTCACGTCCTGCAGCCGGCCATTCACCTCATCAAAGGCTTCCAGACTCTGGGCCTCGTGGCCAAAAGCCTGCACGACCTTCTGGCCCTCTATCATCTCGTTGACCAGCGCCGTCTGCTCGCCGCGGACGGTGCTCTGGCTCTGGAAATACTTGTAGCTCCGTTTGGCAAGGAAGCTGGCAACCACAAGGCTCAGAGGAGTGATGCAGACCACCACCAGCGTGATGGGTACGTTCTGCATCAGCATGAACAGCAGGGTTCCGAAGATGGTCAGCACACCAGAGAACAACTGGGTGAAGCCCATCAGCAGGCCGTCGGCGAAGGTGTCCACATCGGCCACCATCCGGCTCACGATGTCGCCGGAGGGGTGGCTGTCGAGGTAGGAGAGGGGCAGGGTCTGGATCTTCCGCATGGCGGCGTTCCGCAGGTCGCGGCTCACCGAGAAGGTGATGCGGTTGTTGCAGACACTCAGCAGCCACTGGGCGAAAGCGGCGGCAATGGCTACTGCGATGATCTCATAGACGATATGCAGCACACCGGAAAAGTCCACACTGCCTTTGCCCAGCATCAGGTCGATGGCATTGCCGCAGAGGATGGGGATATACAGCTGTGCGACAACGCTGACGGCGGCCACCACAAGGCTGCATACCACAAAAAGGCTGTAGGGCCTTATCTTCTGCAGCACACGGGTCAGAGTAGCTTTCTGCTGTTCCGGGGTGAGCTTCGTTTTTGCTTTTGCACTCATTTCTGCGCATCCCCTTTCTTGAACTGGCTCTCGTAAATCTCCTTGTATACCGGGCAGGTCTCCAGCAGCTCGGCATGACGGCCAAGGCCCACCATCCGGCCATCGTCCAGCACGATGATCTGGTCGGCGTGCTGTAAGCTGGCGGCACGCTGGCTGACGATGAAGACAGTCAGACTGCCCGGCAGGGCGGCAAGCGCCTTGCGGAGGGCGGCATCGGTGGCGTAGTCCAGTGCACTGGCGCTGTCGTCAAGGATGAGGATATCCGGTTTGCCCACCAGAGCGCGGGCAATGGTCAGACGCTGTTTCTGACCGCCGGAGAGGTTCCGGCCGCCCTGCTCCACGGGCTCGTCCAGACCGAGGGGCTTGGCCTTCACGAACTCTGCGGCCTGCGCAGTTTCCAGAGCGGTCCACAGGTCAGCGTCAGAGGCATTCTGGTTGCCCCAGAGCAGGTTGGAGCGGATGGTGCCGCCGAAGAGCTGGGCTTTCTGCATGACCACGGCCACCTTGCCCCGCAGGTCGGCCCGGGGATACTGGGCCACCGGACGGCCCATGATCTCCACGGTGCCCTCGGTAGCATCGTAGAAGCGGGGGATAAGGCTGATGAGGCTGGATTTGCCGCTGCCGGTGCCGCCGATGACGCCAATGGTCTGGCCCCGCTCCGCAGTAAAGCTGATGTCGGAAAGGCTGGGAGCGCCTGCGCCCTTATAGGTCAGGCCCACATGGTCGAAGCGGACGGCGTCGCCGGACTTTTCCGCCGGGACGGTGCCGGTGAGCTGGGCGGGGAACTCCATGCCCGGCTTGGTGTCCAGAACGGCCTGCACACGGCCCACACAGGCCAGTGCCTTGCTCACCTGAACGATGAGGTTGGCCAGCTTGACCAGCTCCACGAGGATCTGGTTCATGTAGTTGACCAGAGCGATGACGTCGCCGGAGGCCATGCCGCCCACATTGATCTCAATGCTGCCCGTATAGAGCAGGGCCACGATGGCCAGATTGATGATGACATAGGTCAGCGGGTTCATCAGAGCGGAGAGGTGGCCCACATGGAGCTGCATTTTGGTCAGCAGGTCGTTGGCGTCCTCAAAGCGGCTGACCTCGCTCTTCTCCTTGTCAAAGGCGCGGACGACGCGAACGCCGGTCAGGTTCTCGCGGGTCAGGCCCAGCACACGGTCGAGGCGGTTCTGCACGGCCTTGTAGAGCGGGCGGGTGATGACCATGATGCCGAAGACCACCACGCTCAGCAGGGGGATCGCCACCACGAAGATCCATGCCGCCCGCACATTGACGGTAAAGGCCATGATCATGGCGCCGAACACCACGAAAGGACTGCGCAGGAACAGGCGGAGGAAGAGGTTCAGACCGCTCTGCACCTGGTTGATGTCGCTGGTCATCCGGGTGATGAGGGTGCTGGTGCCCATGGTGTCCATCTCGGTGAAGCTCAGCGTCTGGATGTGCTCAAACAGAGCGTGGCGCAGGCTGGTGGAATAGCCTACCGAAGCTTTTGCCGAAAAATACTGCGCCGTCAGGCTGCAGCTCAGGCCCACGATGGCGAGGAGCAGCAGGATGCCGCACCGCACGAGGATGTAGTGGAAGTCGTGGGCGGCGATGCCCACATTGACGATGTCTGCCATCACGAGGGGCACGAACAGGTCAAAGGTAGCTTCCAGCATCTTGAAAAGCGGTGCAAGCACGCTCTCGCGCTTGTAGCCGCTGAGATAGTGGAACATTTTGTTCAAGACTCGATACTCCCTTTCTTTTGTACATTTTATACTGAAACAACTTTTATTATAGCGCATTCCGGAATGGAATGCCATGCTTTTGTAAAAGAAAGGGCCGGACGGCTGCGATTCCGGACTCAGGGCGATTGTGAAAAAGAGAAAATCCTGCTATACTGGTAGCAAAACTGGTACGAAAGAATGGTGAATGCAATGGCAAGAGAAGGAGCGGCACGGCTGCGGCTGCGCCCGGTGGGAGCAGCAGACCGGAAAAAGCTGCCGGAATATGGGCCGCTGGGTACAGGATGCCCGGCTGTGGAGCGGGCCGTGGCGGCCCTCTATAAAGGGCAGAACGAGGAGAGCTTCTGGTCGCTGATGAACGCCATCAACTATGCGCTGGAACTGGAGACGAAAGTGCTGGTGCCCCTTCAGGCGTCATCGGCCCATCCGGATGGGGAAGCGCCCTGGGCGGAACACCCCATCCCGGCGGAAAAGGCAGAAGACCTCAAACTCTGGACCCTCCGCACCCAGAAGGGCCGGAATTATCTGCCCCTGTTCACCTCGGTGCGGACGGCAGAAGCCGACAAGGGCACAGCGGCCCGCCCCATGGCAGAGCGGCTGCTGTCGGAGGCCATGCAGGCAACGCTGGATGCAGAGGACATCGACGGCGTGGTCATCGACCCCTGGACCAGTTCCGCTACGCTGGACTGCTCGCTCCTCAACGGTCTGCTCCATGCCGGCCGGGACGACGCCGAGCCGGGCGAAGCGGAGCTGCGGGAGGGAAACAAGGCCCTGAGCGAAGCCCGCTGGGACGACGCCATGCATTATTTCCAGCTCTCTGCGGAGGAGGGCTGTCCCGAGGGCTACGCCATGATGGGCGAGATGCTCTATGAGGGCCGGGGGTGCCGCAAGAGCCCGGCACAGGCCCGGAAATTCTGGAAAAAAGCCGCTGAGGCCGGGGACGCCGCCGCATGGGTGGCGCTGGGCGACGATGCCGCCGCCGAGGGCAAAGGTGCCGGTGCGGCCCTGCGGGCCTACCGCAGGGCGCAGAAGCTCTGTGCGATCACCCCGGATATCGCCTATATGCCCCAGGTCTGCCTGCGGGTGGCGCAGTATGAGACCCAGTATATCTCCCGCAAAAAGGCGCTGGCTCAGCTGGCCGAGGCCCGGCAGGGCTTCCTCATCCGGAAGCGGGACGGTGAGGAGACGGCACAGGCATGGCTGGATGAGACCGACAGCGTCATCCAGCAGCTGCTGGACCGGGAATGAGCAAAAACATAAATTCTTTACAAATGCTCTAAGAAATCGTCATATGGAACCGATATGATACCTATGGAAAAATATGCGCGTCGCAGAAACAGAGAGGACGACCAGAATGAGCAAAGTGATCGGTATTGACCTTGGCACCACAAATTCCTGCGTGGCCGTGGTGGAGGGCGGCAAGCCCGTCGTTATCACCAACGCAGAAGGTGAACGCACCACCCCCAGTGTGGTGGCCTTCACCAAAGACGGCGAGAGACTGGTGGGCGGCGCGGCCAAGCGCCAGCTTGCCACCAACTCGGGCCGCACGGTGTCCAGCATCAAGCGGCATATGGGCAGCGATTACCGCGTCCACATCGACGGCAAAGACCTGACCCCGCAGGAGATCAGCGCCATGATCCTCACCAAGATCCGCCGCGATGCCGAGAGTTATCTGGGCGAACCGGTGACGGAAGCTGTCATCACGGTGCCCGCTTACTTCGACGACAGCCAGCGCAAGGCCACCCAGGACGCCGGCCGCATCGCGGGCCTGAATGTCCTCCGCATCATCAACGAGCCCACCGCTGCCGCAGTGGCCTACGGTCTGGACAACGAAGCACCTCAGAAAATTCTGGTCTATGATCTGGGCGGCGGCACCTTCGATGTCTCCATCATTGAGATCGAGGACGGCACCTTCACGGTGCTGGCCACCGGTGGCGATACCCGGCTGGGCGGCGACGATTTCGACCAGCGCATCGTGGACTACGCAGTGGCAGAGTTCAAGAAGTCTGACCGCATCGACCTGACCCGTGACCCTGCCGCCATGGGACGGCTGAAAGAAGAGTCCGAAAAGGCCAAGAAAGAGCTGTCCAGTGCCCTGTCCGCTCAGCTGAACCTGCCCTTTATCGCTGTGGGCAAGGATGGCCCCCATCATCTCGACCTGACCATCTCCCGCCCCCAGTTCGAGATGATGACCGGCGACCTGCTGGCCCGCACCGTGGCCCCGGTGCAGAACGCTCTGCGGGATGCCGGCATCTCGGCATCTCAGCTGGGCAAGGTGCTGCTGGTGGGCGGCAGCACCCGGATGCCTGCCGTGGAGCGTCAGGTAAAGGAGATCCTGGGCTGTGAGCCCAGCCACAGCCTGAACCCGGATGAGTGCGTTGCCATGGGTGCCGCTGTGCAGGGCGCTCTGCTGCAGGGCGGCGGCAAGCTGGCCGGTGCCACCGGCGCAGCGGCACAGGGCCTTGTGCTGATGGACGTCACCCCGCTGACCCTCTCCATTGAGACGCTGGGCGGCGTGGCGACCCCTCTTATCACCCGAAACAGCATGATCCCCACCCGCAAGAGCCAGATCTTCACTACGGCCCGCCCCATGCAGACCAGCGTGGAGATCAACGTACTGCAGGGTGAGCGGCACTTCGCCCGGGACAACAAGAGCCTGGGCAAGTTCAAGCTCACCGGCATCCGGGCCAGTTTCTCTTCCAAGCCTCAGATCGAAGTCACCTTTGACATCGATGTCAACGGCGTGGTGAAGGTATCGGCAAAAGACCTCGGCACCGGACGGGAGCAGAATATCACCATCACCGGCAGCACCAACCTGTCCGAGAACGAGATCCAGCGCGCCATGGCGGACGCAGCGGCCTACGAGGCCGAGGACAGCCGCCGCAAGGAGCGGCTCGACCTTCACAATCAGGCCGAGGTGCTGGCTTACAAGGTAGATGAGGCCCTCTCCAAGTGCAAGAAGGAGCTGGACAAGGAGGAGAAGAACCGCATCAAGACTGATGTGGCAAACCTCCGCCGCTGTCTCCGGAAGGACAAGCCCGAGAAGATGAACGAGACCGAGGAAGCAAACCTCCGTCAGGCCAAGAGCCAGCTGGAAGCCTCTGCAAACCACCTGATGGTGCTGTATGCATCCGAACAGGGAGAGCAGAACGACCCGAACAGCAGCGAGAACCAGAGCGTATAAAACCGATAGAAACAGCAAGGACTCCACCCCGCAAGGGATGGAGTCCTTTTTGGTATCTATGGAAAAAGAGGAGAGAAAATGTCTGGGATTACGACTCAGCGGCCAATGATGAGGTCGCGGCGGTTGCGGAAGCCCACGGTGAGGGAGGCGTTGCTGCCGATATGGCGCAGCGTTACCTTGGTGCCGGGCTTCTGGTCGCCGCACAGCAGGGTGAGGTTCAGGGTAGTGGAAGTCTTGTTGGTCTGGAGCACAACGGTGCTCACGCCCTGATTCAGCAGGGTCTGCATATCGAGGATGGTGGTGCGGAAGGTGGCAGTATCCTCAGGGACAGACAGGGTGAGCACGCGGCCATCCTGACGGGCGGTGTAGAGCACCTGCTTGCCCAGCAGACCCTTGACGGTATAGCGGGCCTCGCTTTTCTCCACCAGCGTATCGGAGGGCAGGGTAGTGGTCACGTCAGAAATCATCATCACATCGCCCTGAACGGGGTTCTCCACCGGGGAGGCATAGCCGCCGTAATTGGGGTCGGTCTGGCCGTCAACGAGCTGGTCGCCGGAGTGGAGGGCGATATCGCCCTGAATCATGACGCTCTCAGGCTGAGGGGGCAGATAACCGGCAATAACGGCATCGTCGGTATCGGCAGCAAATGCGCCCACGCTCATAGCGGCAGTCATAGTCAGCAGAGCAGCGGCAGCAGCGGCGCGGCGGGCATTCTTTTTATTCAGCAGTCTCATATGTGGTATCCTCCTGTAAGGCTGCGGCAGAAGCCGCAGATCGTTTTTTGTGATTTGCAGGATACGGGGGAAATCAAAACCGCCGTATCTGTAATGAATACGGATACGGCGGTCGGATTATTGCAGGGGAACGGATTCTTTTTTGGATTTGTTGAGACAGAGGAGAAGGGCAGAGCTGCAGTGCTGCTTTTCGCCGCCGAGAATACCGGAGCGGGAGCCGGATGCTGCATCTCATCGGCTGGGCAGTCCGGCAGTTTCCTGCCAGCTATCGCAAACAAGTTTACGATTGAGCCGCTCGGCAGAAAACCGCCCTCTGCCCGGCCTCATTCCTGCTCAGAGCAAACCTGTCGGCAGACTTACTCTTTTTCCTTCTTGTCCTTATCGGAAGCAGAGCCGTTCAGGATCTCCATGAACTCGTCGCCGGTGATGGTCTCTTTCTGGTAGAGGTACTTTGCCAGCTCATCCAGCTTTGCGCGGTTCTCGGTCAGAATCTTGATGGCCTTTTCGTGCTGAGCCTTGACCAGATCGACCACACGCTGGTCGATCTCACACTGGGTCTGGGCAGAGCAGGCCAGAGAGGTATCGCCGCCCAGATACTGATTGTTGACCGTCTCAAGAGCCACCATGTCAAATTCCTTGCTCATGCCATAGCGGGTGAGCATTGCGCGGGCCAGCTTGGTGGCCTGTTCGATATCGTTGGAAGCGCCGGTGGTGATGGAATTGAACACCACTTCCTCGGCGGCGCGTCCGCCGGTCAGGGTGGCGATCTTGTTTTCCAGCTCCTCCTTGCTCATCAGATAGTGGTTGCCCTCATCCACCTGCATGGTATAGCCCAGGGCACCGGAAGTACGGGGAATAATGGTGATCTTCTGCACAGGAGCAGAGTTGGTCTGCAATGCAGCCACCAGAGCATGACCGATCTCGTGGTAGGCCACGATGCACTTTTCCTTGTCGGTGAGGATGGAGTTCTTCTTCTGGTAGCCTGCAATGACCACCTCAATGCTCTCCTCAAGGTCGGATTCCGTCACGCTCTTGCGGCCTGCACGGACGGCACGCAGAGCGGCCTCGTTGACGATGTTGGCCAGCTCAGCACCGGAGGCACCGGAAGCCATCCGGGCCACGGTGCTGAAATCGACGCCCGGAGCGATCTTCACTTTCTTGGCGTGGACTTTCAGAATTTCTTCGCGGCCCTTCAGGTCGGGCAGCTCAACAGGCACCCGGCGGTCGAAGCGGCCGGGGCGGGTCAGAGCGGGGTCAAGGGATTCCGGACGGTTGGTGGCGGCCAGGATAATGACGCCGGTGTTGCCCTCAAAGCCATCCATCTCAGTGAGCAGCTGGTTCAGGGTCTGCTCCCGCTCGTCGTTGCCGCCATACTGGCCGCTGTTGCGCTTCTGGCCAATGGCATCGATCTCATCGATGAACACGATACAGGGGGCTTTCTCCTTGGCCTGCTTGAACAGGTCACGCACCTTGGAAGCACCCATGCCCACGAACATCTCCACAAACTCCGAGCCGGAGATGGAGAAGAAGGGGACATTGGACTCGCCGGCCACGGCCTTTGCCAGCATGGTCTTGCCGGTGCCCGGAGGGCCCACCAGCAGGATGCCCTTGGGCATGGAGGCACCGATCTCTTCATACTGCTTGGGGTCGTGCAGGTAGTTGACGATCTCCTGCAGGTTGTCCTTGGCCTCATCCTCGCCGGCCACGTCCGCAAACCGGATGCCGTGGGTGGACTGGACGTAGACCTTGGCGTTGGATTTGCCCACGCCGCCGAACATCATGGAGTTGGCACCGCCGGCCTTTTCCATCAGCTTCTTATTCATATAGTTGCCCAGAGCCACAAAGATGACGATGGGCAGAACGAAGCTGAGCAGGAAACTCATCAGCGGTGAAGCCTGTTCCACGATCTCGCTGGAGAACTGGGCACCTGCGTCGTACAGGCGCTGGGTCAGGTCGGGGTCGTTCATCAGGCCGGTCTTGTAGATCTGTTTTTCTGCCTTATCGGTGAAAATGATCTGGTTGGATTCCACGTCCACCCGGCCGATATCTTTGTCTTCGGTCATGGACATGAAGGTGCCGTAATCCACTTCCTTGACCTGGCGCTCACTCATCCATGGCACCAGCACAAAGTTCAGGAGAAGCAGCACCAGCAGCACGATGGCATAATAGATGGCCAACGGCTTTTTTGGGGTCTTGACTTCTTTCATGTGTTTCCCTCCTTACGATAGAATCAGCATACCACGACGGAGTTTAAGAAACCAGCGTTTTGAGCCGAACTTTGCAAAAACTTCGCAGATTCTTCACAAAGGTGCGCGCCCGGCGGACGATGTCCTGACAAACCGGCGAACCCTGGCTCCTAAAATACTGATCCCCCTTTTGCGCTTGCGTCCGGGGAAGCTGGACCACCTTTGATGCAGACAGCGCCCGGATGCCGCCTTTTTGGGTGGTGTTTTTATTGTACCATACGTTCTGACGGGATACAACAAAAGTGCCCGGCAGGGCCCAAATCCCATATCCGCAAATTTTGGAAAATCGTACTGCATATCATGTGAAATTGTTTCATTTTTCATGTGAGGCAAACTTCTTGACAGGGGGAACAGGTTTTGCTAAAATGAATTCACTTTAAACAAAGCGCAAATGCGTTGACGGGGAAAAAACGATCTTCTTCTGCGTGCAGAGAGCTGCCGGGTGGTGCAAGGCGGTGCGGAGGGTTTCGGTTACTGGCCCCTGAGCGGCAGGGCTGAAGCAGACAGTAGGCCTTGACGGAAGCCCACCGTTACAGGGGCAGCGATTCGCCTATGGGCTGATCGTGCAGAGCGGCTGTGCACAGCACAGCAAAGAGAGTGGTACCACGGGTGCCCTGTAACAGAATTTACAGGCTCTCGTCTCTCAGGGGATTTCGTCCTTTGAGAGACGAGAGCCTTTTCGTTTACAAAAGAGTGTAACAATGGAGGACAACGAAGATGATGGATGCTACCAAGTACGCACCGGGATATTACCCCGTACCCGACGGTTATGACAGCTGGGTTAAGAAAGACCACATCGAAAAGGCCCCTGCATGGTGCAGCGTGGACCTGCGGGACGGCAACCAGGCCCTGATCGTTCCCATGAGCCTGGAGGAAAAGCTGGAGTTCTTCCAGATGCTGGTCAAGATCGGCTTCAAGGAGATCGAGGTCGGTTTCCCCGCTGCCAGCGAGACCGAGTACGAGTTCCTGCGCACCCTCATCGAGAAAAACATGATCCCCGAGGATGTTACCGTGCAGGTGTTGACCCAGTGCCGCGACCACATCATCCGCAAGACCTTCGAGGCTGTCAAGGGCGCACCCCGGGCCGTCATCCACTTCTATAACTCTACTTCGGTAGCCCAGCGGGAGCAGGTATTCCACAAGAGCAAGGAAGAGATCAAGCAGATCGCTACCGACGGCGCAAAGCTGGTCAAGCAGCTGAGCGAGGAGTACGAGGGCAATTTCCTCTTTGAGTACAGCCCCGAGAGCTTCACTGGCACCGAGGTGGACTACGCCGTGGACGTCTGCAACGCAGTGCTGGACATCATGCAGCCCACTCCCGACCGCCCCATGATCATCAACCTGCCGGTCACGGTGGAGATGAGCATGCCCCACGTCTACGCCAACCAGATCGAGTATTGCGACAAGCATCTGAAATACCGCGACAGCGTTATCATCTCCACCCATCCCCATAACGACCGCGGCACCGGCGTGGCCTGTGCCGAGCTGGCTGTGCTGGCAGGTGCCCAGCGCGTGGAGTGCTGCCTCTTCGGCAACGGTGAGCGCACCGGCAACGTGGACGCTGTGACCCTGGCTATGAATATGTACAGCCACGGCGTTGACCCCAAGCTGGACTTCTCCAACATGCCGGAGATCTGCGCTACCTATGAGCGTGTGACCCGGATGCACATCTACGAGCGCACCCCCTACGCCGGCCAGCTGGTGTTCGCTGCCTTCTCGGGCAGCCATCAGGACGCCATCGCAAAGGGCATGGCCTACCGCAAGGAGCACGGCGAACACCGCTGGACCTGCCCCTACATCCCGGTGGACCCCCACGATATCGGCCGCACCTACGATGCAGATGTCATCCGCATCAACAGCCAGAGCGGCAAGGGCGGCATCGGCTTTGTGCTGGAGCAGAACTACGGCTACAACCTGCCCGCCAAGATGCGGGAGGCTCTGGGCTACAAGGTCAAGAGTGTTTCGGACCACAACCACAAGGAACTGAGCGCCAGCGAAGTGCTCCATATCTTCGAGGATACCTTCCTCAATAAGCAGAAGCCGCTGAATGTCATTGAAGCCCACTTCGCACAGGTCGCAGGCATTACCGCCACCGTCGTGCTGGAGATGAACGGTCAGCGCAAGGTCATCACCTCGGTGGGCAATGGCCGTCTGGATGCCGTGGCAAATGCCATCCAGAGCGCCACCGGCATGGACTTCCACCTTGAGACCTACTCCGAACACAGCCTGGATGAAGGCTCTACCTCCCGCGCTGCTTCTTATGTGGGCCTTGTGTGGGGCGACGGCACCGTGACCTGGGGCGCAGGCACCGATACCGATATCATCGTGGCCGGTGTCCATGCACTGGTGAGTGCCATCAACAATAAGTAAAAATGCCAGCCTTGCCGCTGCAGGCGGCTGATGAGGGGGCCGCAAAACTGAACGGACGGCGCACCCTCATTTTGGGGAAGGCTGATCCCGCGCACATCATTACACAGAGATAAAAGGAGAGTACCATCATGGGAATGACCCAGACGCAGAAAATTCTGGCCGCACACGCAGGGCTTGCCGAGGTCAAGGCGGGCCAGCTCATCAATGCCAAGCTCGACATCGTGCTGGGCAACGATATCACCACCCCGGTGGCCGTCAACGAGTTTGAGAAGGCCGGTTTCGACAGTGTGTTCGACAAGGAGCATATCGCCATCGTGCTGGACCACTTCGTGCCCAACAAGGACATCAAGAGCGCGACCCAGTCCAAGCAGTGCCGCGAGTTCGCCAACAAGTACGATATCCTCAACTTCTACGATGTGGGTCAGATGGGCATCGAGCACGCCCTGCTGCCCGAAAAGGGCATCGTGACCGCAGGTGACTGCGTCATCGGTGCCGACAGCCACACCTGCACCTACGGTGCCCTGGGTGCGTTCTCCACCGGCGTCGGCTCCACCGATATGGCCGCCGGTATGGCTACCGGCATGGCATGGTTCAAGGTGCCCTCTGCCATCAGGTTCGTCCTGACCGGCAAGCTGCCCCCGCTGGTCTCCGGCAAGGATCTCATCCTCCACATCATCGGCATGATCGGTGTGGACGGCGCTCTGTATAAGTCCATGGAGTTCACCGGCCCCGGCGTGGCCTCACTCTCCATGGATGACCGTCTGAGCATCTGTAACATGGCCATTGAGGCCGGTGCCAAGAACGGCATCTTCCCGGTGGATGACGTGACCAAAACCTACCTGAATGGCCGCAGCCAGCGTGAGCCGGTGTTCTATGAGGCTGACCCGGATGCCGAATACGAGAAGACCATCGAGATCGACCTCTCCAAGCTGGAGCCCACCGTCAGCTACCCCCACCTGCCCGAGAACACCCACCCCGCCAGCGATGGCAAGGACATCAAGATCGATCAGGTGGTCATCGGCAGCTGCACCAATGGCCGTCTCGAGGACATGGAGGCCGCTTATAACATCCTGAAGGGCAAGCACATCGCCAAGGGCGTCCGCGGCATCATCATCCCCGCCACCATGGCTGTTTATAAGGAGTGCATCCTCCGGGGCTGGACCACGGCCTTCATCGATGCAGGCTGCATCGTCTCCACTCCCACCTGCGGCCCCTGCCTGGGCGGCTACATGGGCATTCTGGCCGAGGGTGAGCGCTGTGTCTCCACCACCAACCGCAACTTCGTGGGCCGCATGGGCCACGTCAAGAGCGAGGTATATCTGGCTTCGCCCGCTACCGCCGCCGCCAGCGCCCTGACCGGCTACATCACCGACCCCCGCACGGTCTGAGAAAAGGAGAGTCACCCATGAACAAAGCAAACGGTTCTGTTTTCAAATACCCGGATAACGTGGATACTGATGTCATCATCCCGGCCCGCTACCTGAACACCCCCAACGCCAAAGAGCTCGCAGCCCACTGTATGGAGGATATCGACAAGGACTTCATCCATAAGGTGAAGGAAGGCGATATCATGGTGGGCGGCTGGAACTTCGGCTGTGGCTCCTCCCGTGAGCACGCACCTCTGGCCATCAAGACCGCCGGTATCTCCGTCGTCATCGCCAAGAGCTTTGCCCGCATCTTCTACCGCAACAGCATCAACATCGGCCTGCCCATCATGGAGTGCCCTGAGGCTGCCGATGCCATCTGTGCAGGGGATACCGTGAGCGTGGATTTTGATACCGGCGTCATCACCGATGAGACCACCGGAAAGACTTTCCAGGCAGAGCCCTTCCCACCGTTCATCCAGAAGATCATTGCTGACGGCGGCCTGATGAAGTCGCTGACGAAGAAGTAAAATAGCATCGCGTGCCCGTGGTACGGGGCAGAGCGCTTGTAATGTTCTCTTTTGCGTGCCAAAAGAGAACCAGAAAAGCACCGCTTTTCCGAGGCGCG
>ERZ808240.1220-NODE-1220-length-32441-cov-5.729729_pt1 | contig 32441 bp, 21 predicted proteins | sample MGYA00521084_ERZ808240 | MGnify/ENA primary metagenome ERZ808240 (study PRJEB31516, sample SAMN03275571) | gut metagenome | biome: mammalia-associated habitat; material: feces | host: Papio cynocephalus | place: Kenya | collected 2012-08-06 ... | reverse complement strand
TGACAAAAACAATGCACAAATTCATATCAATTAATTTTGAACACCTACTTAACAACTCTATTGTGTTGCAAATTTAAGCCAACACCATAAGATGACAAAGTGTTTCTTTTATGATTTGACACTATAGATCCTATAAGTACTTGTTTTGTAAAGCGTAGATTAAAAATATGCACAAATATCGTGTGCTACCATCTTTAAGATAGCAATTTTATCTACCTATCCGACATGCTGATGAGTGCGCGTACTTTCTCGTTGAAATCGCTGCTTTGCAGCAGTTTGTCGAGTGTAATGTGCATGCGATAGCGCCAATATTGATTGGGATTGGCGGGCACGTTGATTTGTTCCTCTTCGGGGTGAGAACTGCGCAATGATGGCGATATGGCAAACCAATCTTGCAGGGCAATAAGGCAAAGCATAGAGGGCGATTGTAGGTGTTGCGCCACAATTTCTTCGCATATCTCGGGGGTGGCTTCGGTGGGAGCACAGCCAGTGTGATGGAGTGCTTGTTCCCAAAATGCTTGTGTTTGTTCAGTGTTCTCGGTCCACCAAAGTCGCAATGGAGGCATGTCGTGAGTGCCAATAGTAGATACCGACAAATAAGGGTTGTCTGAAAGCCTACCAAAGCGCAAACCATAGGCTTTGGGCATTCGCTGAATTTCGAGCGATAGAATTTGCAGTCTTTCAAGCACGCCCTTAACTGATGTAGGCACCATGCCAAGGTCTTCGGCACAAGGCAACATACCATTTCCGTTGATAGGGTAGAGTTGTAACGATGGGTTGCATGCATCGCTGCTATTTGTTACTGCAGGAACTTTTTTCATCGCTTCGTCTGCCCAGAACTGGTTGTTGCGTTCGTAGAAGAAATGGTCGTGAAGGTGGTCGAAGGCCTGCTTATCAGTATCCGAAAGTGTTTGGTAACGATGCGATAAACGTCCCATTACACGTGGATGAAAAAACAAGGGGTTGTTGTTGTCTGCAACAAACAACACTTCGCAAGCCAAGTCGAGCAGCGCTTGTTGGGTATCATCGTCGTGAACTGTTTTCACAATATTGCGTTGTGAGCGATATTCACCCTTTAACGTATATCCTTGCGGAGTAAGCTCAAGATAAGTTGAAATAAAGCGACTATTTTTTATACTCTCTGCTATGGCTTTAGCTCTTTGCAAAGATATGATAGGTATACATAAATCCTTAACGTTGGCGCCAAAGCCCATATTCCGAATTTCGTTCTCGCTATAAGGCAAAGCAGGGCGAAATTGCCCTAATAGTCCATAAATCTGATTGGTGGGCACCTCCCATATACGGAAAAATCCCAACACATGGTCAATGCGGTAAGCATCGAAATAAAGTGCCATGTGCTTTAGGCGATTGCGCCACCATTGGTAGTTGTCTTTGGCCATTTCCTCCCAATTGTAAGTGGGAAATCCCCAATTCTGCCCATGCACAGCAAAGTCATCGGGGGGTGCACCCGCTTGTCCGTCAAAGTGGAATAGATGTCCATCGGCCCATGCTGGCACGCTATCTCTGCTCACGCCGATGGGGATGTCGCCCTTTAAGATGACGCCTCGTTCGCGAGCCTCGGTATGTACACTAAGCATCTGCTTGTGTAACAAAAATTGCGTGTATGTGTAGAAATCGTATGCCTTTTTTAGTTCAGGGCGTTCAGTGCAGTAGTTTTGTGCGTTATCGGCTTTAGGCGCATTGGATGGCCATGTACGGAAATCTGCCGTATGGTAGTGGTCGCGTAAGGCACAGAATGTTGCATATTGTGGTAGCCAATGTTCGTTGCTACTAACGAACTGCTTAAACGATGAAGTGTGCAAAGTTCTGCTTCCTTCTGCTGCGAACAAATCGTGCAAGAAACTTATTTTCAATGCAAAAGTTTGCTCATAGTCAAGTTGAGGCAATAGGTTGAGTTCGTGCCCGCGTTGCGCATATTTGGCATAAAGAGCTGTGTTACACCATGGTGTCATATCTAGGTAGATAGGATGAAGTGCAAACACCGAGATACCATTATAGGGATACGAGTCGTGCCATGTTCCAGTGCGTGTTGTGTCGTTGATAGGTAGCAGTTGCACGGCTTTCATTCCTGTTTCAGCAGCCCATCGCACAAGTGTTATAAGGTCGCCAAAGTCGCCCACTCCCATACTATGCTCGCTACGCAAAGAGAACACAGGTATCACACAACCAGCCCCCTTCCACTGTGGTAAGGCTATGAGCGGAAACTCGTCTTGACGGATATATGAGAAGTTGGCATCGGTTGAATTTGGGCTGAGTTGTCGGTTGCCACCTTCCTCCCAAATGGTGCGTTCGGGGTGCTGAGCGTCGAGCAGTATATATTTGTATGCCGCCCCCTCTTCAAAGTCAGCCCTTGATAGTGGTAATGCCCATTCGTAAGTGCCAGTGCGTTGTAGCGGTAGAGCCTTCTCTATATGCCAATTGCCTAATCGCTTTGTGCTGCCTACAATAGCCCATTTATAGTTGTCATAGGGTGGGAGTGTGTGAAGCAATAATAAGTGGGGAGCGTTGAGTAGTTGCATGTGCATCTCTTCTCCGCCTCGTGGCAACATGGTACATTCAGCAAATGCCGAACGATGAAACAGCCCGCTCAGTGCCTTGTTGCACCAAGCATCGTTGAAGCAGATGTGTGTGCGGTGGCAAAATCTAAACATTCGCCAATCGTTAGGCTCAATGCGCACCACATGCTTGTTGTTGCCCTCAACGATCTGATATGCATAGCGTATGTATTGGCTATTGTCGGCAACGTTTATCGTAATCGTCCAATTGCTTTGGTCTGAACTATGCAACGTGGCATAGGTTATGTCTTGTTCGTCGATAGCGTATGCAAGTTCGGGTACTTCATTACCCTGAGTGGTGTAGTTGATATTGAATATAAGTGTTTTCAAAGAAAGTGATATTAGTGGTTTCTGTATAAAAGAATGTGGTGTTCGCTTTGTAAGTAGGTGCAAGCACTCTTCGTAACATAAGCAACAATTCATGGTAAACTTAAAAATAAAATGTGAGATAGAGCAATAAATGCAAACAAAAATAAACAGAGGTACTAAAATATTTTGGTTGTCGGATTCTATATTCGGCAGATTCTATTGTGTTTTTTTGAAAAAAAACGCACAAAACACTTTGTAGTAAAACTATATGGTTGTATATTTGCATCAACAATAAGGCTGTACCGGTTAGATTGGGATACTCATCAATAATTACTTGAAAACCGAGTCAACCAGTTATTTCAATGGCGTGCCGATATGCGCTTGCGTAGGGTCGGATTACAGAGATTAGCTGGAGCTCAAATCTTTATTTCGCTCGGAGTTTCATCACATCACTGGTACAGCCATTTTTATGTTTTAAAATCTTAAGGGGTATACGTTGAATATAAAAATGTATACCTTAAAAATATACGCACACATATCCAATGCAAAATGGTTTTATAAAAGTGGCAGCAGCCATTCCATCGGTGAGAGTTGCTGATTGTGCTTACAACATACAGCAAATAGAAAATATCATGGCTACCGCCGAAGGACAAGGCATAGAGATTGTTTGCTTGCCCGAATTGGCTATAACGTCATATACATGCCAAGACCTTTTTCAGCAACAATTGTTGCTTGATGAGGCGGAGTCTTCATTGTTGAAACTCATAGAGTTTAGTCGCAATCTAAATGTGACGGCACTTGTAGGTGTGCCCATTTCGTATGGTAGCATGCTGTTTAACTGTGCAGCCGTAATACAGCACGGCAAAATTTATGGACTTATCCCTAAGACGTTCTTACCTAACTATAAAGAGTTTTACGAAAAGCGTTGGTTTACCTCGGCAGAGGTGTTAGGACAGGGGGTAGAGTTGCGTTTTTGCGGTCAAACAGTACCTTTAAGCAAACATTTACTTTTTAGTACGTCGCATTGCACTTTTGGCATTGAAATATGCGAAGATTTGTGGGCGCCCACCCCTCCAAGCAATCATTTGGCATTGGCAGGAGCCGACATCATTTTTAATTTGAGCGCAAGCAATGAACTCATTGGTAAGGCTAACTATCTGCGTGCGTTGGTAGAAAATCAGAGCGCACGATTGTTGGCAGGCTATGTATATGCTGGCAGTGGATATGGCGAGAGTACACAAGACCTTGTGTTTAGTGGTAGAGCATACATAGCTGAAAATGGTACTTTGTTGGCACAGGCAGAACGCTTTGCCATGTGTGAGCAGCTCATCAGTAGCGAAATTGATGTAGAGCGCTTGCGTGCCGAGCGCCGACTGAATACAACCTTTGCTAGCGCTATCGCTATAGAGCATTTGCCTGCGGTGCAACACATCGAAATAGACGCATACACCAACAACGTGCCTTTTAAACTTACACGCTTTATTGATGCACATCCGTTTGTACCCGAGGGTGAGGAACTCGACGAACGTTGCGAGGAGATAGTATGCATACAGAGCGAGGCTCTTGCTCGACGTATAGAACATACCCATGCCAAAACGGTTGTAGTGGGTATTAGTGGGGGCCTTGATTCTACTTTAGCACTGCTTGTGGCTGTGCATGCTTTTGATCGTTTGGATCGCGACCGCAGAGGTATTGTAGGCGTAACGATGCCTGGTTTTGGTACAACCGATCGTACCTATACCAATGCTATATATCTTATGCAAGAACTTGGTGTTACTATTCGCGAGATTAGCATCGTGCCAGCTGTTACACAACATTTTAAAGACATTGACCACGACATCACTGTGCACGACCTAACTTATGAGAACTCTCAAGCTCGCGAACGCACACAGATATTAATGGATGTTGCAGGACAAATGGGAGGCTTTGTAGTGGGTACAGGCGATCTAAGCGAATTGGCTCTTGGATGGGCCACTTACAATGGTGACCACATGAGCATGTATGGCGTAAACGCCTCAATACCCAAGACCTTAGTAAAGCACCTTGTGAGTTGGGCTGCACGCAATATGGCCGACGATGCAAGTCGTGCAACATTGCTCGACATTGTAGACACACCTATCAGTCCAGAACTTATACCTGCCGACGAAAATGGTAATATTAAGCAAGTGACTGAGGACTTAGTAGGTCCCTACGAACTGCACGATTTCTTTTTGTACTACACACTCCGCTATGGTTTTCGTCCACAAAAGATTTATTATCTTGCATGTCATGCTTTTGATGGAACGGGCAATGGGACGGCCTTTGCAGAAGAAGTGATACTGAAGTGGCTCCGTACATTTTTCCGTCGCTTCTTTACACAACAGTTCAAACGCTCGTGCTTGCCCGATGGTCCTAAAGTGGGTAGTTGCTCGCTCAGTCCGAGAGGCGATTGGCGTATGCCGTCGGATGCTTGTAACGATGCATGGTTGAGCGATTTAGAGGATAAGTAAATGACTGATAAACGTAGAGTTTTTAACAATGAAAAAACATCTATTTTTACTCTTGTTGGCCCTTTTATTACTTCCATTATCGGTTTGTGCTAAGGGCACATTCTTTGTTCGTATTATGCCCGATCGCAATACGCTCTATGCTGGCGATAGTATGTTGGTGTCGGTAGTGCTTTATGCTTCGGCTCCAATAGCAAAGGCTGAATGCACAACAAACTTTAGTATAAAGGGTGGAAACTGCGGAGTGCGCAAACTTAACATTAATCGTGATGCAACGGCAAATCGTGTTCGCGAGGGGCAGAATATATACTACACATTGGTGTGGAACCAATATGTGGTAGCTCCAACAAAAACAGGCCGATATACAGTGCCTACTCAAAAGTTTAAGGCAACATTGCAGCAAGTTGAGAGTATGCCCGACCTTTTTGACCAAATGATGGGAATAACACCAAAATATCGCGAAGAAAAGGTGATAGGAACGTCAGAACCCTACACTTTTGAGGTGACTAGCAAACCCTTGCGCTCTACGCAAGAGATGATGCGAAGTGGAACGGGCGTGCTTTAATGAACATAGCATACATAAAATTATTAAAAAACATGGCTAAAGAATATAATAAGACCGAAGGACATTTGCGCGAATATCGCGAGGATATAGGCAAGGCCATAGAGGTGATGAATAAGGGGGGCGTAATACTGTATCCTACAGACACTATCTGGGGGTTAGGCTGTGATGCAACCAACGAAGAAGCCGTTAAACGCATCTACGAAATAAAGCAACGCAATGATGCAAAGGCTCTTATTACGCTTGTAGACTCTGAGGCTAAAATAGACTTTTATGTGCGCGAGGTGCCAGAGGTGGCATGGCAACTGATAGATGTGGCAGAGCGCCCGCTAACAATTATATACGATGGTGCACGTAATCTTGCTCCAAACCTTTTGGCCGAAGATGGTAGTGCTGGCATTCGCATTACTAAAGAGGAGTTTAGTCGCAATTTGTGCATGCGTATGCGCAGAGCTATAGTCTCAACGTCGGCTAATATCAGCGGCGAACCTTCGCCAAAGTGCTTTGCCGACATTTCGTCTGAGATACTGAATGCTGTAGACTATGTTTGCACTTCGCGACGCAATGAAACACACAATCCTCCCGCCTCAAACATTATTAAATTAGGAGTAGGGGGCGAAGTGAAAGTTATAAGATAAGTAATTAAAAACTTATCAAATATTACCAATAATTAAAGATGTTAGCAGACCAATCTTATTCGTTAAATAATAATGATGTGGATGTTGTAATCGATGCCCAAGAGGGCTCGCATGCAACAAGAGCGTACAATAAGGTGCAGGGTAATAACAAAACTTTGCGCAAATTGTCTGTGTGGATAGCCAAGCATTTAAGCGAAAGGCAGTTTATCTTGATTTTGGCTTTCTTGGTTGGTGTGGGCTCGGCTGTGGCTGCACAAGTGCTAAAGTTGCTTATCAACGAGATAGAGCATATGCTTACTTCGCAGTTTGATGTTACACGTGCCAACTGGTTGTTCTTGGTTTATCCTGTAGTAGGCATTTATCTTACAGCACTTTTTATTAAGTATGTTGTGCGCGATGATATTGGACATGGTGTAACAAAGATACTTTATGCCTTGTCGCGAAGGCAAGGTAATATACGTGGACACAACTGCTGGTCGAGTGTAGTAGCATCTGCATTAACCATTGGTTTTGGTGGTTCGGTAGGTGCTGAGTCGCCAATCGTACTGACGGGTTCGGCCATAGGTAGCTCGTTAGGACGTTTGTTCAATCTTGACCATAAAACCATGATGCTACTTATAGGTTGTGGCGCTTCGGGAGCAGTAGCGGGCATCTTTAAGGCGCCTATCGCTGGCTTAATGTTTACGCTCGAGGTGCTGATGGTAGACCTCACGATGGCTTCGTTGCTGCCATTGTTGGTGAGCTGTTTAACTGCAACTTGTATTACGTATGCGTGGACGGGTATGAGTCCAATGTTCAACTTTGTGCTGAACGATCCCTTTGCCGTAGACCGTGTGCCTACATCTGTAATGTTGGGAGTTTGCTGCGGATTTATATCACTCTACTTTACACGAGTGATGAACTCTTTTGAGCAAGTATTTGGCCGATTGAACAACATGTATGCTAAGTTAGCTCTGGGTGGGGTGGTTCTTGCAGTGCTAATTTATTTCTTCCCACCGCTTTATGGCGAAGGATATAGCACTATTTCAATATTGCTTAATGGTAGTTCAAGTAATGAAGCCAACATGGTGCTCAATAATTCGTTATTCTACGGACATCAAAACTTATTGCTTGTTTACTTAGGATTGATTATTTTGCTAAAAGTTTTTGCCACTACTGCTACTAATGGTGGTGGAGGATGTGGTGGTACATTTGCTCCGAGTTTGTTTTTAGGCTGTATAGGTGGCTTTGTATTTTCGCGTTTATGGAACGAATACGGGCTATGGAGTACCACTGTGCCCGAAACAAATTATGCCTTATTGGGCATGGCGGGTGTGATGAGTGGCGTGTTTCATGCACCATTAACAGGCGTGTTTTTGATAGCAGAGCTAACGGGAGGATACCAACTCTTTATCCCACTTATGATAGTGTCGGTTGCCTCGTATCTTACTATCAATGCTTTTGAAAAACATAGCATTTATGCCATGCGTTTGGCACGTAAAGGTGAATTGCTCACACACCACAAAGATCGTTCAGTGCTTACGCTCATGACGCTTGATTCGATTATAGACAAGGAGCGCCCGTTGCTTCATCCCGATATGTATTTGGGACAGATTGTGCAGGCAGTTTCTACAAGCAAATCCTTGCACTTTGCTGTAGTAGATATGAAAGGCGGCATGTTAGGTGTGATAAATGTGAATAAAATACGTAAGATAATCTTTCGTAGCGAGTTATACCGCATGTACAAGGCTTCGCAGCTCATGCGGCAACCCGAAATGATATTGAGAACCAACGACAATATGCAAACAGTGATGAATAAGTTTGCACACTGCGATGCGGGCACGTTGCCAGTATTAAAGCCAGATGGTACGTTTGTTGGTTTTGTTTCGCGTACGCGCCTTTATTCATCCTATCGTCAGGTGATGAAGGACTTTTCAGAAGAATAGAGTATTCCCTTTTGTGTTGCGTAAAGAGGGTTTTACATAACAAATAAAATACATACGATTGTGGAATTATATGGTTTGTTAGGATATCCGCTTGGACATAGTTTCTCTGCAAAATATTTTGCAGAAAAGTTTGAGCAAGAACATATAGATGCTGAATACAAAAACTTTGAATATCCATCGGTTGAGGAAGCAATGCAATACTTGCTAAAGCAACCAAAGTTGGTGGGATTTAATGTTACGATACCTTACAAGCAAGAGGTGATGCCTTATTTAAATGGACTCTCGGCCGAGGCAGAAGCCATAGGAGCTGTGAATGTGGTATGTGTGAAGCATAATGCAGAGGGTGCTCCATTGCTATATGGCTGCAACTCTGATGTGATAGGTTTTACTAATTCAATACAACCTTTGATTAATCCCGATGTGCATAAAAAAGCTTTGGTATTGGGTACAGGTGGAGCCTCAAAAGCTGTGATTTTTTGTTTGAAACAATTAGGCATAGACCCTATATATGTTAGTAGAACTGCTATAGCTGGACGACTTACTTATGCCGATTTGACTGAGGATATAATGAGCACTCACAAGGTAATTGTGAATTGCTCGCCAGTGGGTATGTATCCCAAGGTTGATAATTGTCCGGATATACCTTATCAATGGATAGGAACCGATCATTTGTTGTATGATTTGGTGTATAATCCGCTTGAAACGCTATTTATGAAACGTGGCGCAGAACGTGGCGCAATGGTAAAGAATGGACTTGAAATGCTACATTTACAAGCAGAGGCTGCTTGGGATATGTGGCATAACAATGAATGGTGAGAACCTAATTTTTACTCAAACACCTATTTAATGGATAATATGGATAAACAAACCCTTTTAAAAACTTTAGGCTTTGAGGATTTTACACCTATGCAGCAACAGATGGCTGAGGCTGCTAGGAGTAAGGGTGGTGTAGTTCTTTTGTCGCCAACGGGCTCAGGAAAGACAGTAGCCTACCTTTTCCCATTGGTAAATAACATAAATGTTGCTATCGATGGATTGCAAGCGGTGGTGATTGTACCTACCCGTGAATTGGCATGTCAAAGCGAAGAGGTGCTTAAAAGCATGAAGTCGGGCATACGTTCGTTATCTTTGTATGGCGGACGTCCAACGATGGAGGAACACCGCAAAATTAAGGAAGTGCATCCACAAGTAGTGTTTGCTACTCCAGGACGATTGAATGACCATTTGACTAAAGAAAACTTGAATGCCTTTGGCGTAAAGCTATTGGTGATTGATGAGTTTGATAAGTGTCTTGAGCTAGGATTTCAAAACGAAATGGAACAAACTTTGAGGCATTTTAAGCATATTGCTCAATGTTGGCTGATGTCGGCAACTGATGCGGAAGCTATACCTCAGTTTATGGCAAAGGTGGTGCAGACATTTCGCAAACTTGACTTTCTATCGGATACAAACTATATTGAGAAGCGTGTAGAACTATGGAAGGTGCTCTCGCCTGAAAAGGATAAATTGCAAACCTTAGGACAAATACTAACATACGTAAAGGGACAACCAACAATAGTTTTTGTAGCTTACAGAGAAAGCGTAGAGCGTGTAGGCAAGTGGCTACAATCAGAAAGATTCCCCGTAGTGATGTATCATGGCGGAATGGAGCAGGAAGTTCGCGAAAGAGCATTGTATAAATTTAGGAGTGGGGCTGCAAATATCCTTGTTAGCACAGATCTTGCGGCTCGTGGGTTGGATATTCCAGAGGTGCGCGTAGTTGTTCATTATCATCTCCCTCTGAAAAAAGAAGACTTTATACATCGCAATGGGCGTACAGCACGTTGGGATGCTGAAGGGGCTATCTATATGATTGTAGGACCAACAGAACAAGTTCCAGAATATGCGGCTGACGCAAAAGAAAAGGTGCTTGACGCAGCAGCCAAACTGCAACCTACGCAACCACTTTATACTACGTTATATATTGGTCGTGGCAAGCGCGACAAACTCAGCAAGGGCGATGTTTTGGGTTTCTTATGTAAGAAAGGTGGACTTAAATCATCGGATATAGGACGTATAGATGTGGGGCCACACCATGCTTATGTAGCTGTATTGCGCACTCGCATAAAAGATGTGTTGAAACTTGTTGCAGGCGAGAAAATAAAAGGCATGAAAACCTTGATAGAGGAGATGCGGAAGTAAGAAAACGATAAGAGAATAAATAAAATGAATATAAATATAAACGACATCACATTGCAACAAGCCGCCCAAGAGGGTATGGATGCTTTTCTTGATGCAATAGTTGGTGCAATGAAAGGTAATGTAGGACAACAACTTACGGCAGAAGCTATGCAGACGCTTAATCCACAACAGATAACTTTGTGGGGCTATATGATTTTGCGTGACGAATTGATGGATGGAGGCTTTGTTCAACTTATCTACAATGGTTATGGACCATTCTTCTTTGATAATCCCTTTGCAAAGGCTATGCGCTTGTGGGGATTGCACGACCTGTCAAAGATGATTTATAAGGCTAAGAAAGTATATGACGAAAATAAGCAAGACCTAACCAAAGAGCGTACAGACGAAGAGTTTATGGCGCTATTTGAGCAATACCCTGCTTTTGATGATTTGGATGATGAGTTCGTTGAAGAAGAAGAAAACTTTACGTCAATGGTGGCTCACTATGTAGATGAACATATTGCTGATTTTGTAAATATAGAAAAAGAATAGTAAATTTGCATGATAAAGACAAATAGCAAATATTGATCTATGGGAAAAAGTAAAATATTGCCAACATCGCGTATAAATATCAAAAACAAACGTGCCGAACACGACTACTTGGTTATTGATAAATTTACGGCAGGCATAGTGCTTACAGGTACAGAGATAAAAAGCATTAGGGCTGGTAAAGCAAGTCTTGTGGATACTTTCTGCTATATTAATAATGGAGAAATGTGGATGAAGAATGCCTATATTGCAGAATATGAATTTGGTTCTTATAATAACCATTCAACTCGTCGCGATCGTAAATTACTGCTTAATCGTAAGGAAATACGTTCGTTGCAAGAGGATACCAAATCTCCGGGTTTTACTATAGTGCCTTTGCGCATGTTTATTAATGAAAATGGGCTGGCAAAGGTTGTTGTCGGACTATGCCGAGGTAAGAAAGAGTATGATAAACGCAATACACTTAAAGAAAAGCAAGATCGTCGTGAGATGGATCGTGCTATGAAGGTAAGAGGTAAATACTAATATAGGATAGGTAATTGTCATCAGCGAATGTGATGCACGATTACCTATTTTTTAGATGAAAATAAACGTAAATGATGAGAAGAATAATCTTTTTATGCTTGCTGAATATATTGTCTGCAAATGTAAGAACGTTGGGTAACGATTGTATGTCAGAAGCTTATACCTACAACCCACAAAGTCAAACCATTAAGGGTATGCAAATGTGGTATGCTCCTATGATTGGAAGTAATGAGAAAAAAGCAGAAAACAAAAAACGTTTGACAGCAGAATTAGACACCTTGAAGGCAATAGGGGTTAATACAATAAGTGTATTAGCAGGTGCAAAGTTTGTGCCTACTCCTACAGATAGTATGCACTTGACTGATGGGTATCTCACGTTAATGGGCAATGATGAGCATTTGCTTAAAGGCTTAGATTATGTTTTGAATGAACTCCATAAGCGCCAAATGAAAGCAATTATTAGTATTTCGCAGCAGTGGGATAATGCTAACAATACGGATGTTAGCTTGTTTGTAAAAAAAGTAATTGAGCGGAAAAATTGTTATTCTAAGGTCGCTTATCAATCAGATACTACCATTGCGGCATGGCAAATTAGTGATGCCTTTTATACAAGAAGTAAAGATACGCTACAATTGTATGTTGATTGGTGTGTTAAGCAAGCTAATTTGTTAAAAGATTGTGGGTTTAAGCAACCTATAGCCATAGCTTATGCTCCTATAGATGTAACAGAAAATAGTGATGAGCAAATGTTTCAGAATGTGATGAGCTATGATTGTTTCGACCTCGTATTTGTAGCACTTAACCCTTATAAAATGCGATGGGTAATGCCTGGTGACTTGTATAATGCACTTGGAAAAATATACCTTAAGGTCTCTGATAAACTGCAAGCCTATATGCGAATAGCTCAAGGGTTAGATAAGCCTTTTGCACTTTATGATTGTGCCTATCCACGCACGGCCATGTTTACTCGCCCACGCACGAACACTGATAGTCGAGATGCCTATTTTACTTATCTGCTGAACTTATATGCAGATACGTATTCAAATAATCATTCACTATTTAAAGGTATTGTATTCAATGGGTGGGGTGGAAATGTGACGCAAAATAAAGATAGTTGGGTAAAGCCTTATGACTTTACAGCAGAATATCCTAATGAAACAAAAGGGCGATATTCCATTTTTAACAAAGATATTTCAACTCTTAATGTTTTGAGGTCTGCTTGGAGCAAATGATTTTGATAATTTTATGTGTTTATACTTGATGGTTTGTAAGTTATAATATGGTTTGCAAGTTAAAAGAGTTAAAAACATAGCACATTGAAATAATGTAAATGCTTGGGCTTTGTATATAAAAGCTACTTTTGCTTTCAGATATAAAAACAAAAATATAATCAACAATATTATGATACGTAAATATTTGCCTTTATGGGCTTTGGCTTTAACATTGGGATTGCAAACTCCTGCAATGGCAGCTACTGCAGTACCTTCAAACCCTGTGGATTTGACAACTGCAGCCGAAAATGCGGTTAATTCAGTTGTTTATATTAAAGTAACAACCAATGGGAAAACGCAAACCATTCAATATAGCGATCCTTTTGAAGACTTCTTTGGCGACTTTTTTGGCCGTGGTAATGGTGGAAAACAACAACGACAAATACAAACTCCTAAACAAACAGGTGCTGGATCTGGCGTTATCTTGACAGAGGATGGTTATATTGTAACAAATAACCATGTTGTAGAAAATGCTGACGAAATGACGGTAAAACTCAACGATAACCGCGAATTTAAGGCACGTATTATAGGTACGGATAAGTCTACAGACTTGGCATTGATAAAAATTGAAGCTAAAGGTTTACAGCCTATAAAGGTGGGCAACTCTAATGATCTTAAACTTGGAGAATGGGTGCTTGCTATAGGCAATCCTTTCAGTTTAACATCTACAGTTACAGCAGGCATTGTGAGTGCAAAAGCACGTACGCTTAATGCCACTCCAGGTAGCATAGACAGTTTTATTCAAACTGACGCTGCTATCAATCCTGGCAACTCTGGCGGTGCATTGGTTAATGCAAAGGGTGAGTTGGTAGGTATTAATGCCATGTTGTATTCACAAACAGGTTCATTCTCTGGTTATGGCTTTGCTATTCCAACGGCTATTATGAACAAGGTCGTAGAAGATCTTCGTAAGTATGGAACCGTGCAACGTGCATTGCTTGGTATAGCTGGTACAGATGTGTCTAACTATATTGACCAACAAAAGGAGAAGGGTAAGGATGTAGATCTTGGAACTGTAAATGGCATCTATGTAGCAGAGGTAAGTGCTGATGGCGCAGCTTCAGATGCCGGTATGAAAGAAGGCGATGTTATTACGGCTATTGATGGAAAGAAGATAGAAAAATTTGGCGAACTACAAGAACTCTTGACCAATCATCGTCCAGGAGATAAAATCAAGGTAACTTATCTGCGTGACAAGAAGCAACATACTGCTGAACTTACTCTCCGCAACATCCAGGGTACAACTACAGCCGTTCAGACGCTTGATACTGAATCTATGGGTGCAGCTTTACGTCCACTAACAAATAGTGAAAAAGACGAACTTAACTTGCCTTATGGCTTGATGGTTTCTGCTATTCGTGATGGTAAACTCAAAGACGCTGGTATAACGAAAGGCCTTATTATCATGAAGGTTAATGATCGAGAAATGCGTACTAATACTGATTTTGACGAAGCTGTTAAAGCTGCAAACTTGAGTACAGATCGTGTGCTTTGGATACGCGCTAAAACACAAACTGGTATCAACAAATCGTTTGCTGTTGAACTATCTGACCCAAAAGCAGCAAAGAAGAACTCTTCAATTAAGAAGAAGTAAAGAAACGTAGATAACTCTCAAATTGGTAAACATTACGCTTATTGATTTTCCTCAAGTAAGTATATCAGTTAATGTAGAAAAAGAGCATATAAATTAATTTTTATAACCTACTTATATCCATCCATGTTGCTAGAGCAACATGGATGGATTTTCTTTTATTATAGATGTGTAGTTGTATTACGCATAAACTGCAATTGGGGTAAAAATAGATAGTTTATTTTTTTTGCTTAACTTTGCATCTCAATTGAAAGGTTAAATTGCAGGTTTATCATATAAAGTTTGATGTGATAGCTTGGATGTAAACAAATGTATATGATAATATTTATAAATGTCAAAGCAGTATTTATGTAAACTGCTTGTTTTTGCTGCAGCTTGATAAAAACAAATATAATATATAATCATGTTACTAAAAAAAATGTTAGGCTTTGATGCCAAAAGCATGAAGGTTAAAACAGAATTGGTGGCTGGTGTTACCACATTCTTAACCATGTGCTATATTTTAGCTGTAAATCCTACTATTCTTGCAAGTACGGGGATGGATAAGGGGGCTTTGTTCACAAGTACGGCAATTGCTGCTGCTATTTCAACACTGCTACTTGCTTTTATGGCTAAATTGCCGTTTGCTCAAGCACCCAGCATGGGACTAAATGCCTTCTTTGCCTATACTTTGTGCCAAGCTATGGGACTGACATGGCAACAGGCATTGGCTGTAATGCTTGTAGAAGGTATTCTTTTTATATTGATAACTTTTTTCAATATCCGTGATATGATACTTGATAGCATTCCCACCAATTTGCGCTATGCTATATCTGCAGGTATTGGTATGTTTATTGCATTCATAGGATTGAAAAACGCACATATAATTGTGGCAAACCCCGATACATTTGTTAAGTTGGGCAGTTTTACGCACGAGTGTTTGTTGGGCATACTTTCAATACTTGTAAGTGGAATGCTTATGGTGCGTGGTGTGAAAGGTTCGCTCTTTTATGGCATTCTTATTGCCACTTTGGTGGGAATTCCTATGGGAGTTACGCAACTCAGCGAGGGGTGGACGCCCATTTCGGCTCCTCATAGTGTTGCACCGGTATTCTGTCATTTTGACTTTAGCAACATTTTCTCTCTCAAAATGGTGATGGTAATATTCTCATTGCTGCTTGTCAATATTTTTGATACGTTAGGGACTTTAGTAGGGTTAATTCAGAAAACAGGACTTTCAATAGAAGGTCGCATTCCACATATGCGTGAAGCCATGATGAGCGATGCTATTGGCACTACGGCAAGTGCATGTTTGGGAAGCAGCACGATAACTACGTATGTTGAGAGCGCATCGGGCATTGCCGAGGGTGGACGTTCTGGGCTTACTTCGTTGTTTGTCGGTTTGTTTTTTATTCTTTCTATATTCATTTCTCCTGTATTTCTTCTTATCCCTTCGGCTGCAACAAGTGGTGCTTTAGTAATGGTGGGGGTATTGATGGTAGACTCAGTAAAAAAAATTAACTTAGAGGATGTATCAGAAGCTTTTCCTGCATTTATAACTATGATTACCATGGTGCTGTGTTATTCAATTGCCGATGGTATTTGCCTAGGCATATTGAGTTATGTTATTGTCAAATTATGTTCTGGCAAATGGCAACAGCTCAATATAACTCTTGTGGTATTGGCATTGCTCTTTATTCTAAACTATGCGTTTGACTAATAAAATGAAAGCAGGTTTTGATAGTAACTCATACTTCAAAGCCTGCTTTCATTTTTAAGAGTGGTTCTATAAAATCGGCCGTAATGATTGCACGTTGTCAAAAGTGCAAGGCATTCGGTAGAAATAGATGATAATCTAATGATAGAATTAATAGAACAATTTTTTAATTAATTCCTTTTTTATTTAATGCGTCTGCATAGCGCTTAGCATTGGCTGTATGTTCGGTATAGGTGGCAGCAAAATTGTGTGTACCCGAAAAATCCTCTTTAGCACACATATATAGATAGTTGTGGTGAACATAATGCAGCACAGATTCTATGGCATTGAGCGATGGAATGCATATAGGACCAATTGGAAGTCCTTCGTGCTGGTATGTATTGTAGGGGCTATTAACGCTCAAGTGGTTGAGCATGATGCGACGCAACGTAAAGTTTTTAAGTGCGAACTTAACCGTTGGGTCGGCTTGTAACTTCATGCCTTGATGTAAGCGGTTTAAATACATGCCAGCTATCATGGGACGCTCCTTCTCATTAGCAGATTCTTGCTCAACGATAGAAGCAAGGGTGTAAACTTCGTCGGGAGTAAGTCCTGCTTCTGAAGCTTGTTTAGTGCGTTTGCTTGTCCAAAATGCGTCGTGCTCTTTTTTCATTCTCTTTAAGAGCTTTTGAGGGGTGATGTCCCAATATACTTCGTAGGTGTTTGGCAAAAAAAGACAAGCTATGGTAGCAGTATCAACGTCTAAATGCTTTAGCAAAACAGAGTCTTTAAAGCAATTAGAAAGGGTAGTAGAATCAACTTCGAGTTGGTCGGATAAGCGTGCTGCAAGGTTATCCATAGTGTGAACTACAGGGATGACGAGCGATACTGCAGATTGGCGACCACCACGCAAGTTGCGCATCAAGCTTAAGGTGCTTATGCCGTTGCCAGTGCTATATCTTCCAGCATGGATGTGGGTTGAATAGCCAAAGAGTGCACTGCAAATTTTAAGACCGATAGTTTGCCTAGGATGGGCTGCTTTCTCAACTTTAACAAAAACAGAATCTGTAGTGTCATCTTTGTCTATGTAAACAAAAGAAGGCTTGCTATTTGAACTGAAACTTGAGAAAAAAAGCCAGTAAGCGATTGCTAATATAATAATTAGCGATGCTCCAGCAATACTGAGAATCTTTTTAGTTTTGTTTGTCATGATAAACACTTGTATTTCTTTTTCTGTTTTAAAGAACTGAATAATGTGTGCAAAAGTACATGTTTTTTGCTCTTGATGATTATAAATCTCCAATTTTATTGAATAGCAAGTAGCGATACCCATACTTTTTTACTAATTTTGCACAAAACAATTATTAATGTGCCAAGCATCTACGGCTTGACTTTTTATCATTCCAAAATGGAAAAATATACCGACTTTGTCGATTTGATAGCAGAGAGCCTAAAGCAAAATTGGGATATCGATGCATTAACAGACTATCAAGGCGTAACGCTGCAATATAAAGATGTGGCCCGTAAAATTGAAAAGCTACATATCTTGTTCGAAAATGCAGGTGTTATGAAAGGTGACAAAATTGCACTTTGTGGACGTAATAGTGCTAATTGGGCAACGGCATTTCTTGCAACGCTTACTTATGGTGCTGTGGCCGTTCCGATATTGCATGAGTTCAAAGCGCAACAAGTGCATGATATAGTAAACCACTCCGAAGCTAAAATCCTTTTTGTAGGAGATATGGCATGGCCAGAACTTAATGCAGAAGAGATGCCACACCTTGAGGGCATAATTAGCATTCCTGATTATTCGTTGCTTGTGTCGCGTACGGAAAAATTGACCGAGGCTCGTGAACACCTAAATGAATATTTTGGTAGGAAATATCCTAAGTATTTCCGTAAAGAGCATGTTAATTATCCTCATACTCCAGATCCTAATGCATTAGCGCTGATTAACTACACGAGTGGAACAACGTCGAACTCAAAAGGTGTGATGATTCCATTTCGTGCATTATGGTCTAACTATCAGTTTGCAGTTGAGGTGCTTGGCCCAAAGGTAAAACGTGGTGATCACGTAATCTCAATGTTGCCGCTTGCACACATGTATGGCATGGCCTTTGAGTTTATTTTTGAATTTATCCAAGGATGCCATGTCTATTACCTTACGCGCATACCATCGCCTAAGATTGTGCTCAAAGCATTTGGCGAAATTAAGCCAGTAGTGGTAATATCTGTTCCTTTGATTATCGAAAAGATTATCAAAAAGAATGTATTGCCCAAATTGCAAACTCCAAGCATGAAAATGTTGCTGAAGTTGCCTTTTATAAGCGGACGCATTCTTGATAAAATACGCGAACATCTTGTGGCTGCTTTTGGTGGTAATTTCTATGAAATTATTATTGGCGGTGCCGCCTTTAATAGTGAGGTGGAGGATTTACTCAACAAAATCCGTTTCCCCTATACCGTAGGATATGGTGCAACAGAGTGTGCACCTATTATAGCCTATGAGGATTGGCACAAGTTCCGCAAAGGATCGTGCGGAAAGGCTGCTCCGCGTATGGAGATTAAGATTGATAGTCCCGACCCTCAGCACGTTGTTGGCGAAATATTGACACGTGGTGAGAATGTGATGTTAGGCTATTTTAAAAACGAGGAAGCAACAAAAGCAACCTTGGTTGATGGATGGTATCATACAGGCGACTTAGGTGTGATGGATGCTGATGGAAATCTTTACATCCGTGGTCGTAGCAAAAATATGTTGCTTGGTGCTTCCGGACAAAACATCTATCCAGAGGAGATAGAAGATAAACTCAATACGCTCCCATATGTAAACGAAAGTATTGTTGTACAGCGTGGCGAAAAACTTGTAGGCTTGGTATACCCTGATTTTGACGAGGCAGAGAAAGCTGGGCTTGACGAAGATGGACTGCGTATGGCAATGGAGCAAAATCGCAAGGATCTTAACAATATGGTGGCAGCTTATGAGCGTTTGTCTGGAATTGAAATATATAAAACAGAATTTGAGAAAACGCCCAAACGCAGTATTAAACGATTTATGTATAAATAAGGTTTTGATTTATAACCCAACAGAAATGTTGTGGAGGTGCATAGGAGGTCTGCTTGTATGCACCTATACTACATAACCTTTTTTAGATATGATAGCTTTTTTCAATAAAAATAAGAAAGGAAACGCATCTACCGGAAGCAATAATAATGGCTATAATCATGAAGATGACGGAGCAAACCATAGCGAGTCTATGGTATTGCGTTCCGAAGGATTGATTAAAAAGTATGGTAAGCGTACGGTGGTGAATGGTGTGTCGTTCAATGTAAAACAAGGAGAGATTGTTGGATTGCTCGGTCCAAACGGAGCGGGTAAAACAACCTCGTTTTATATGACGACTGGCTTGGTAGTGCCCAATGGCGGACGCATTTACTTAAACAATCAGGAGATTACAAATGATCCTGTATACAAACGAGCGCAAAAGGGCATAGGATATTTGGCACAAGAAGCTTCGGTGTTTCGCAAAATGAGTGTGGAAGACAATATTGCATCTGTACTTGAAATGACAGGGCGTTCAAAAGCATATCAACGAGAGAAATTGGAAAGTTTGATAGCTGAGTTCCGTTTGCAAAAGGTGCGTAAAAATCTTGGCGATCAGTTGTCGGGCGGTGAGCGTAGGCGTACAGAGATTGCGAGATGCTTGGCCATTGATCCTAAGTTTATCATGCTCGACGAGCCATTTGCAGGTGTAGACCCTATTGCGGTTGAGGACATTCAGTATATTGTATGGAAACTTAAAGATCGCAATATCGGTATTCTCATTACCGACCATAATGTAGAAGAAACTCTTTGCATAACCGATCGTGCATACTTGTTGTTCGAAGGTCGTATCCTTTTTCAAGGTACTCCAGAAGAACTTGCCGAAAATCAAGTGGTTCGCGATAAGTATTTGACTAATAGCTTTAAACTTCGCAAAAAAGATTTTCAACTTATGGGAATTGAACGTGAAAGTCATTAGCCCCTAGTCTATAGGATAGCTCTATAAATTCTGTCTTTAGGTTTTATCTATTCTACCGAGTGCTTGCACTTTTGGTAATGTACAATTATTACGGCAGAATTTATGGAATTTCCCTATAATATCTTAATTATGATGGCCAGCTCTAACATAATGCATTATTACATTAGAGCAGGCCTTGTTTTTATAATCAAACATACACAATAATAATGCTTTTTTCATTACTCTTTTCACTTGCTTGCACAGCCTCATCGTCTGACACATTGGTGGTGAACAATGCGCAAATGCAAGGACCTTATGAACTGCATGCTCCCTATCAAACAGATTCATTGAATATGAAGGGAAGTGCTTTTGACATTAACGATGTGATGAAACAAAATCGCAACGTAATCAAATTAAATAACAATCGTAAATTGTTTAGCTCTACAATCAATAGAGGAGAGAAACTAATGGTTGGTAAGGATAGCGTGCCAACTATGCGTTTCTTGCATTTTACTATACAAACACCAAGATACACAAAAGCACGTGTAGATATAAAGGGGTTGAGCAATTATACGCTGTTTGTTGATGGAAAGGAGAATGCAACTAAACAACTGGCGCTTGCTCCTGGACGCTCCGAACTGACAATACAAGCGCTTACGTCAAAGGCGAGTTGTGACTCATTTAATGTATGCATAGTCGGAGAAAATCTTGAAGGGATAACGATTAATGATGCAGGGAAGCGTCCGTTTACGATAGGCCAACAGACTTGGGGAGAACATTATCGTAGTGTTGATATCTCGCCAACAGGTAAGTATCTTGTAACAATTAGTTATTATACTCAAAAGGATGGAAGTGTCCAATACACAACCGTGCTCTCTGATATGCAGACAGGTCGCGAACTCCTTCACCGAAACGAATATGTTAGCTTACAATGGTTGCCTGGAAACCGTGATGTGCTTTACTATACACGTAAAAGTGGACAGGGTAGGGAACTTGTAGTATATACCCCCAACGATGGTAAGGAGCGAGTATTAGCAGATCATCTTCCTGAAGGAGGATTTACTATATCGCCTAATGAAGACTATCTTATATTTGATAAAACCGAAGAAGGTAAAGCCGCAGTTAATGGTTTGAAGCGTATAGAGGAACCTGATGACCGTCAACCAGGGTGGCGTAACAGAAATAGCTTGTGGCGTTATGACCTAAAAACCGGTATCATGCAACGCTTAACCTATGGCGCTGCAGGTGTAGGCTTGGCTGATATATCAGCAGATGGTAAAAAGTTACTTTTGCAATATACGCGTACAACAATGAGTAAGCAACCGATGTACCGCACTAGTTTCTTACAAATGGATGCTTATACGGGTAAGGTAGATTCGTTGCTTATTGATACAACGTTTGTAAATAGTGCAATTTTCTCCCCCGATGGTAAGCAATTGCTTATATCTGCATCACCTGCATCGTTTGCTGGTATAGGTTCAGAGGTTAAGCCAGGACAAATCCCTCAAGGATTTGATTATCGTCTTTATCTGTATGACATAGCGGCAAAGCGCGCTACGCCTATGTTGATGCATTTTAACCCTTCTGTGGCCAACTATCAGTGGAATAAGGGCGATGGCATGATATATTTCACTGCAGACGATAGAATGGGACGTGGGCTTTTCCGCCTTAACCCGAAAACACTGAAGACCACTAAATTTGACATCCCTGTAACTTATGTACAAGATTTCACTATATCAACAACAGGAAAATCGTCACCACACGCAGTATTCTTTGGGCAAACACCTCAGCGTGCACGCGATATGTATGAGTGTGTTTTAAACAAAGAAAAACCAACATCCAAGTATATTGGCTCTATTAACTTTGACGAGCTATATAAGAATGTTGCAATTGCTCCAAGCATAAGTTGGCAATTTAAGGCTACACGTGGTGATTCAATAGATGGCTTTTATCTATTGCCACCCAACTTTGACAAGAGTAAAAAATACCCAATGATTGTATATTATTATGGTGGATGTTCTCCCTCTGATAATTTGCTTGAATCGTGGTATCCATTCCAAACTTTTGCGAGTCAGGGATATGTGGTATATGTATTAAATCCAAGCGGAACAACTGCTTATGGTCAAGAGTTTGCAGCTCGCCATGTAAATACTTGGGGCAAGGAGTCTGGCGATGATATTATTGAGGGTGTAAAGACATTTTGCAAAGAACATAGCTTTGTAGACGCTAAACGTGTGGGGTGTATAGGTGCATCTTATGGTGGTTTTATGACAGAGTATTTGCAGACACGTACCGATATATTTGCGGCAGCTATTGCCCATGCGGGTATTAGCAATATAGCAAGTTATTGGGGTGGTGGCTATTGGGGATATTCTTATGGCGAAACAGCGCAATATGGCAGTTTCCCTTGGAATAATCCTGATCTTTATGTCAAGCAATCGCCTCTCTTTAGTGCAGACAAAATACACACACCTTTGTTGCTTTTGCATGGTACTGCCGATACAAACGTACCTACCAATGAAAGCCAACAACTTTATACGGCTCTCAAAATATTAGGAAGAGATGTAGCTTATGTGCAGGTTGAGGGAGAGAACCATGTCATTACAGATTATCACAAGCGTTTGGCATGGCTCAATGTTATCTATGCTTGGTTTGCAAAATATTTGCAAAAAGATTCTACATGGTGGAACGATTTAGGCTTCTAATTCATAATTATATTGACTATATAAGAAAATAAAAAGTCACCTTATAAGAGTTATATCCTCTTGTAAGGTGACTTTTTTATGAGATTATCTATGAGAACATAAGCTATAGATAAATCTGTATCTTTAAAAGACTGATATTTATGTGCTTACGTTAGATTCTATCAAGCACTAATTTAATAAGAGTGTCAATAGAATTCTTGTAGTTCGGGTTGGCTTTATGTGCCAAACGATTGGCAATAACCATACAACATGTAACGGCTTTATGTCCCATAAGGAGTGAAAGGCCTGCAAGAGCACTACTTTCCATTTCGAAGTTGGTAATCTTCATATTGTTGTATTCAAAATCTTCTATCTTTTCGTTTTGTCTAGGGTCTGCTAAAGGAATACGCAGCACGCGCCCTTGTGGACCAAAAAATCCACCGCATGCAATGGTAATGCCTCTTACCATATCTTTTGCAGCAATTCGTTCAAGCAGTTCTTTGTTGGCATTAACTACATAGGGGTGAGCAATGCATTGTGTTCCATGCCATCCCATAAAACGCAGAAAGGCACGCTCCATTGCTAAGTCTGCAACATCGTTGCGTCCAGCATAAAAGTTAAGCAATCCATCAAAACCAATGCTAATTTCGCTAGCAACAAAAGTTCCTTCAGGGGTGTTGGGTTGCAATCCACCGCATGTACCAACTCTAACAAGCTCTAAAGAGCGAAGTTCGTCTTTAATCGTTCTGCTTTTAAAGTCGATGTTGGCAAGTGCGTCAAGTTCGTTAAGCACAATGTCAATATTATCACATCCAATACCTGTAGAAACAACAGTAATTCGTTTCCCTTGATATGTACCAGTGATAGTATGAAATTCTCTGCTTTCAATATCGCATTCCTTAGTTTCAAAATGCGATGCCACAAGAGCAACTCTACCAGGGTCGCCAACAAGTATAACCTTATCAGCAAGTTGTTCGGGTTTTACGTGTAAATGAAAGATACTTCCATCAGGATTGATAATCAATTCTGATGGTTCAATAGCTTTTTTATTCATGATATATATGTTTTTAGATTAGGTTTGTTAATGTATAATTTAAAGTATTTTATTGTAATTCAGCTTTGCGCATATTCTTGCATAAAGTGTTGTATTGTTCTTGTAACTTGGCCAAGTTCTTGTTGATATTTATTAAGTCTTGTACCTTTTGAGATGTGCGTTTGCCTTGAGCAAAGTTACGCATTATTTTGTCTTGTTTTGCTTTTAAGTCTGCTATCTTGTCGATAACTTGATCTGCTTGTTGAGCAATGCGTTGCGCATTTTTACTTTTAAATTGGCTTAATTGTGTATAAACAATTTGGTCGTTGATAATGTAAAGACGAGCTTTATTTATCGTAGCTTGTGCATCGTTTGACAAGAGTTTTGCCAAACGTTTCTTTGCTTTCGTTACATTCTCTTTATTATCTTGTGTTTCAGCGATAGAATGTAGCTGAGCAACTTGTGTAACATGTTTGAGGTTTGCAGTATTCAAATCGTAAACTTCGCGTGTAGAGCTAGGTATAAATACGTAAATGCACACGCTATCTGCTTTTTGATTGCGGTCTGTAACCAACCATCCCAGGTTGTTCTGCTCGTCTATGGCCAACAAGTAATCATTTGCTGGCGAGTTAAATGGCATACCGATATTTTCTGCTTTAAGATATTGCTTTGTTTCAGCATTATAACGTGTAACAAATATGTCGTAGCCACCCAAACTTTCATTTCCTTGTGCTGCATAATATAGTGTAACACCATCTGGCATCATAAAAGGAAAGTCTTGATCGGCTAATACGTTTTGCATACCATCTAAAGGAGATGGAGTGCCCCAATACTGTCCACTGCGATAGCTATTGTATAGGTTTTTAACATTGTTCACGCTATCCATTAAGGAGAATATAATACGACTGTTTAATTCGTTTATATGTCCGCATTTGCCAAAGGGAAGTTCTTGATTCGAAAAGTGATCGGCTTCTTCATTCATCATCACAAATTTGCCAGATTCGGCAGACAAGTGTATGTGGTTAAGCACTTCGTCGCGTCCAACTTTAATACTATCAACAAACTCCACTTTCTCTGTACCTCGTAACATGTCTGCACCTAAGTTGGCACGTTTAAGGTCTGCTTCAAGCCGAGTAGTAACTTTTCCTGTACTGCGTGCCATGTCTATCTCACGTTGTAAAATACGTGCGGCCTCGTTGAACTTATAATGTTGGATAAGTTGCTCTGTTGTCTGTGTAGTAGCTGTGCTAACCTTTTTCTTTTGTTGGGCCGAAATAGGTAATGCAAAGCAAAAAGCTACAAATGTTATTATAAGAGCAATATGTTTCATAATCTGTTATGTGCGATAATTGTATATGGTTGAAAAAGTGATTATGCTCCAAAAGTACTATTTTTCTTTTATATCACAGCTATGAATGCTATCTTTTATGTACTTTTGCAGTGATATTATTAAAAAATTAGCAATTGTGAAGTTTACAAAACTATTTAGCATTATAGGTCTTTGTGTATGTGTGGGGGTAAATACTCCACTTGAGTTGAATGCGCAGAACAAAGCAGAGAAGGTAGTTAAGTATACCGTTCAACCAGGCGAAACGATATTGGGTATAGCACATCGTCATGGTACAACTCTCGATCATTTGCTAAGTCTAAATCCAGGTGTAAAGCCAGATTATGTGCAATCTGGTCAAGTGCTTAATGTTCCTTATGTACCTGGGGGAGCAGAACCAGCTCCCACTCCAGAGCAACGAGCTGCGGCTGCTAAGGCAAAGGCTGCAAGTGCTGCTATTGGTAGTCAAGAGATAAAGTCGCAACCTAATAGCCCAAAGAGCTCTGTTGCGACATGGCAAGCTTCAAAAGTGAGTGATGTAGTAGTAAACAAAACAGCTCAACAGCCTAAGATAACCTATAAAACATACAAAGCAAAGAAAAAGGATACTCCTTATAGCTTGGCAAAAGCCAATAATATAACTGTAGATGAACTGATGGATGCCAATCCTGCTTTAAAAGAAACAGGCTATAAGCTAAAGAAAGGAGAGACTATCCGTATTCCTGTAAAGGTATATCCACCTAAGCCTAAATATGTAGGTTTAAAGACTATACGTGTGGCAGTAGTGTTGCCATTAGTAGGTGAAGGTGTAGAGAAGGCTCGTAGCGTAGAGTTTTATCGTGGAATGCTGATGGGCATAGAAAGTTTAAAGCAAACGGGTGTAAATGTCGTTGTTTCAGCGTTTGATGAGCCTGCGCCAGATGTAAGCATTGCGTCTTTGATGGTGCAAGTAACATCGCAACAACCCGATTTGATTGTAGGTCCGCTTTATCCTACTCACTTTACAGATGTAACTTCGGTGTCGAGTAAACAAACCAAAGTCGTGGTGCCGTTTTCTTCAAAGGTCCCACAAGTGGACTATCGTCCAGAGGTGTTTGTGCTGAATACGCCAGCAACTTACGAAAGTACTTTGGCTATGGATTTGTTCTTAACCAACTTCAAAAAACAAACCCATGTTGTGATGTTGCATAGCCAAAATGGTAGTCGTAAATCATTTAGCGAAGAATTGCAGCGTAGGTTAAGTAGTGCAGGCTATGATGTGATAAGCCTTCCGATGAGTTCGTCTGTACAACATATAGCTTCAGCGCTATTAGGCAAAAAAAATGGAGAGTACATAGTGGTGCCTGACGATGCAAGCGAGAGCACAATGAAGCAGATGCTGAATACTGTTATAAATTTACAACAGTCTTTAGCGGGTGCTCAAATCTCGTTGTTGGGATTTGATAGTTGGATTCCATACACCGAGGGGGCAGATCGTAAGCGCTTCCATGATGCTGATACTTATATTTTAAGTTCTAACTATTATTACCCATACACAGCGGCTGCAAAGGCTTTTCATGCAAAATATGAAACAAACTTTAATGCAGACTTCCTCGTGTGCAATCCTCGTATGGCGCCTTTAGGATACGACTTTGCTCGTGGCTTTATGGGAAATCTTGCCGTTTATGGTCACGACTTTAACACGCAATCAGCTCAGGACGGTTCGGTTGCCGCAGCACCCAAATTGCAGTCCGATCCACGTTTTATAACAGTGGGAGGCAATGGCGGATATGTAAGTCGTAGCATGTGGCTCGTACATTTTAAGAAAGATATGAGCATTGTGAAAATCTCTGCACAATAAAAAAACGAACAACATTCAGTATGTCACTACTCATACGTAACATTAGTCTTAAACGCATCCTTGCATTTATTGTTGTGCTGATGTGTGCCCTAATGCCTAAAAATTTGTTGGCACAAGTGGGCGAGCCACGCAGAAATATCTGTGTGGGCGTTACTGGAGGCTTGGCAATGAACCGCATAGGCTTTGATCCTACCATCAAGCAGAATTGGCACATGGGACCTACGTTTGGTGTTGTAGCTCGTTTTACAAGCGAACGTTATTTTAAAGCATTCTGTGCACTTCAGTTAGAGCTAAACTATGCTTCGCTTGGTTGGACAGAAAATATACTTGACTCCGAGTCTCAACCATTGCCTGATACATATCAACGCAACCAACACTACATACAGTTGCCAGTCTTAGCTCGTTTGGCGTGGGGACGTGAGCAACGTGGCCTAATGGGGTATTTCCTTGCGGGTCCGCAGATAGGTTATTGCTTTAGCGAAAAGACTAAAGCAAGTTCTTTTACGCTAAATAGCGAAGGACATCCCGACCGTCCCAATGGCATGTATGCCCAGTATGATATGCCCATAGAAAAAAAGTTTGACTATGGAATAACTGCGGGGCTTGGTGTAGAACTTACTACAAAAGTCGGGCATTTTTTATTAGAAGGCCGATATTATTACGGACTATCCGATGTATATAAAAACTCTAAGAAAGATGTCTTTAGCCGCTCAAACAATGGTACGATAGTAGCCAAGGTAACCTATCTTATAGATGTGCGCAAATAGATATTTCTGATATTTATAAATAAAAAGACAGAACAAAAAAATTATTCAATATAATGGAATTAGCAAAGACTTACAATCCCGAAGAAGTGGAAGGAAAGTGGTATCAGTATTGGACTGAACATCATCTTTTTTCTTCAAAACCTGATGGACGCAAACCTTATACAGTGGTAATACCACCTCCCAATGTAACAGGTGTATTACACATGGGACACATGCTTAACGAAACTATTCAAGACATTCTTGTTCGCCATGCCCGCATGGAAGGTAAAAATGCTTGTTGGGTTCCTGGCACCGACCATGCATCTATTGCAACCGAAGCTAAGGTAGTAAATCGTTTGGCAGAGCAAGGCATCAAAAAAACAGACCTCACACGCGAGGAGTTCTTGAAGCATGCTTGGAGTTGGACCGAAGAACATGGCGGTATCATTCTTAAGCAGTTGCGTCGGGTAGGTGCTTCGTGCGACTGGGATCGTACAGCATTCACTATGGATGAAGAGCGTTCAAAGAGCGTTATACATGTGTTTGTAGACCTCTATCGCAAAGGCCTTATTTATCGTGGTGTGCGTATGGTCAATTGGGATCCAAAAGCTAAAACAGCTCTTTCAGACGAAGAGGTGGTTTATAAAGAAGAGCACACCAAACTCTATTACATGAAGTACTATGTAAGCGAAGATGATGGTACAGGTGCTACAGGCGAAGAAGGCGAAATAATTCATCAAGATGCAAAAGGACGCTATGCGGTAGTTGCTACCACACGTCCTGAAACCATTATGGGTGATGTTGCCATGTGCATCAATCCCAACGACCCTAAAAACCACTGGTTGCGTGGTAAGAAGGTTATTGTTCCTTTGGTTGGAAGAGTCATCCCCGTTATTGAAGACGAATATGTAGATATAGAGTTCGGTACAGGTTGTTTAAAGGTTACTCCAGCTCACGATGTAAACGACTATATGCTCGGTGAGAAGTATAACCTTCAAACTATTGATATCTTCAACGATGACGCAACTATTTCAGAGGCTGCAGGCATGTATGTTGGTCAAGAGCGTTTTGCCGTTCGCAAGCAAATAGCTATTGACTTGCAAGAAGCCGGATTAATGGAGAAAATTGAGGACTACGACAATAAGATAGGATGTTCAGAACGCACAGGTGTGCCCATTGAACCTAAACTTTCTATGCAGTGGTTCTTAAAAATGCAACACTTTGCAGATTTGGCTCTTCCACCAGTAATGAACGATGAGATAAAGTTCTATCCTACAAAGTATAAGAACACTTATCGCCATTGGCTTGAAAACATCAAGGATTGGTGCATTTCGCGTCAGTTGTGGTGGGGACACCGCATTCCAGCATATTATCTTCCAGAGGGAGGTTACGTAGTAGCCGAAACAATTGAAGAGGCTGTTAAGCTTGCACAAGAGAAGAGTGGAAACGCACAACTCACAGCTGCCGACCTCCGCCAAGACGAGGATGCACTTGATACATGGTTCTCTTCATGGTTGTGGCCAATATCGTTGTTTGATGGTATTATGAATCCCGACAACGAGGAATTTAAGTACTATTACCCAACGAGCGACCTCGTAACAGGTCCAGATATTATCTTCTTCTGGGTGGCACGTATGATAATGGCTGGTTATGAGTTTACAGGTAAGATGCCATTTAAGAATGTTTATTTCACAGGTATCGTGCGCGACAAACTCGGTCGTAAAATGTCTAAATCATTAGGCAATTCGCCCGATCCACTCGACCTCATCGACCGCTTTGGTGCAGATGGTGTACGTATGGGTATGATGTTAGCAGCCCCTGCAGGCAACGATATCTTGTTCGACGAGGCATTGTGCGAGCAAGGTCGTAACTTCTGCAATAAAATATGGAATGCATTCCGTTTGGTACAAGGTTGGCAGGTGGACAAGGCTATTCAGCAGCCCGAAACTGCTCGTTTGGCAGTAGAATGGTTTGACGCTAAGCTCCGCCAGAGTGCTGCAGAAATGGCCGATCTCTACTCTAAATATCGTTTGAGCGAGGCTCTAATGCAAGTATATCATCTCTTCTGGGACGAGTTCTCAAGTTGGTTCCTTGAGATGGTAAAACCAGCTTATGGTTCACCAATCGACCAAGCTACATACGATGCTGTACTTCGCTCGTTCGACCACTTGCTCCACTTGCTTCACCCATTTATGCCATTCATCACCGAGGAGTTGTGGCAACATCTTGCAGAGCGCAAAGAGGGCGAAAGCATTATGGTAAGTCCGCAAACAATAGCTGCTCCGATCGCTGCAGATGCAAGTATATTGTCGAATGTTGAGATAGTAAAGAGCGTTGTAGCCAATATTCGTGCTATTCGCAACACTAAGAACATTTCGCCGCGCGAGGTACTCGACCTTCAAGTTATCGGCTCCGACCCTGTGGCAGCTTACGATTGTATCATCACAAAGATGGCTAACGTAAGTAGCGTAAAGGTTGTAGAAGCTAAGGGCGATGGAGTGAGCGCATTTATGATTGGCACTACAGAGTATGCGGTTCCATTGGGCGGTTTGATAGACGTTGCAGCTGAGTTGGCCAAGGCCGAGGCAGAGTTAAAACACCTAGATGGCTTCCTCAAAGGTGTGCAGAAAAAACTCTCTAATGAGCGTTTTGTTAATAATGCTCCTGCAGCTGTAGTAGAACTTGAACGCAAAAAACAAAGCGATGCTGAGAGTAAAATTGCAACTCTTAAAGAGACTATCAAGTCGCTTTCGTAAGCAATGTATGAGACAAGTTGTATGAATATATTAACTTGTTATTATAGATAAAAATCAAAAGTTTCGAACCTTTATTTTCGTGAGGTTCGAAACTTTATTATTATACATACAGAATTGAATGTTCTTTCTGAATAAGCAAATAAAAACAACCAGTAATACTACTTATTGTAGCCAAGTTGAAAAGCAAGTTGGCATTTTACCCCATAGGTCTGCCGGTAGGCTTATTACAGGGCTAAGGTTGGCATGTGTGGCTATAATGTTTCACTTAGGCTCGTCTTCTGTGTTAGCTCAAAGCGATTTGTCATCAATTGTTCGTTCGTATATACGCAGTTACAAACTTGCGGGTTATCAGCCTCGAGACATCATGTCGCTCGACTCATTGCGTGCCGACGATAGTTTGCACGAAATCTATATATACGCTAACGAACCATTTTGTTCGCAACCATTCACCCCGCAAAATGTCAATCGCATTTATGCCGATATACAGCGTCGTTTGCCCGCACCTTACAACACCTATCGCCTTTCTATTTATAACAAAAAGCACCAACTTATAGAGGAGCTAATTCCTAACATCATGCGCGAAGGGGCGCAGGATGCATCGCGTTTGTGGGGAAGCATAAGCTACAAGGGCTTGCCGTGGGTTGAAAACACATCGCGTCCATATCGCATAACGAGCGGATTGCAAAAGCGTCACTTGTTTATTTGGCCAAGTCACGGACGCTATTATAAAGAAGGCTCATGGCAGTGGCAGCGTCCGTATCTGTTCTGTACAACAGAGGATATGTTCACGCAGTCGTTTGTCTATCCATTCCTCTTCCCGATGCTCGAAAATGCCGGTGCAATTGTTGCTTGTCCGCGCGAACGCGATTACCAAACACACGAGGCTTTGATAGACAACGACCTGTCTACAGGCCAGGGAACCTATACAGAGAGCATACAAAACGACGTTATTTGGACTTCGTCTGCCGATTCATTAGGTTTTGCCCCCAGTCAGGGCATAATCAACGATGCAAGCACACTGTTTGGTGCTGGCACTTATCGTATGGCAACAGCCGTTAATAGACGTTCGCGCCTTGCCACTGCGGTATGGCAACCCAACATACCCATTAGTGGCAGGTATGCAGTATATGTGAGTTATGCCTCACGTCCAAATTCTGTGCCCGATGCACATTACACCGTAATACATAAAGGTGGGCGCACCAACTTCACCGTAAATCAGCAGATGGGTGGAGGCACATGGCTCTATTTAGGCACATTTGAGTTTGATAAAGGGCTAAACCAACAAGGCAAGGTTATACTAACCAATCAGAGCGACTACCGCGGTGTGGTTACGGCCGATGCGGTGCGTTTTGGTGGTGGTGTTGGACAGATAGAACGTGGCTCGGCAGGTACATCTGGCTTGCCTCGCTACTTAGAGGCTGCACGCTATCAAGCCAAATTTGCAGGCATACCCGACTCGTTGGTAAACACAGAGAATGGACTTAACGATTACAATGATGATTTGCGTGTGCGCGGCAATATGCTCAATTATCTGAGTCGAGGTAGTGTGTATAATCCTGGCCAAGGTGGACAACGTGTGCCTTTCGAACTTTCGTTGGCGGTGCATAGTGATGCAGGTGTGCGCTCCGACCAAAGCATTTATGGCTCGTTGTCAATCTCTACAACGCAAGATGGAAGTGGAGCACAATCTTACCCATCGGGCCTATCGCGCCAATCGTCGTCAGACTTTGCACAAATATTGCTCACCGATCTTGTAAAGGACTTAAGTTCCACCTTCAATTGCCAAT
>ERZ808240.1219-NODE-1219-length-32445-cov-4.255820_pt1 | contig 32445 bp, 36 predicted proteins | sample MGYA00521084_ERZ808240 | MGnify/ENA primary metagenome ERZ808240 (study PRJEB31516, sample SAMN03275571) | gut metagenome | biome: mammalia-associated habitat; material: feces | host: Papio cynocephalus | place: Kenya | collected 2012-08-06 ... | reverse complement strand
CAAGCCCTAGGCATCACGGTCAAGCCAAAGAAAATGAAAAAGTACAGAGTTTACATGGATAAGAACATCGAGTTTGTCAAGGTTGCAGAATTTGACACCTTACCAGAGGCGAAAAACTATTGCAAGGAGAACACGATGGGGCTAGATGAAGTTGGCGACTATGACAACTGCACCGATGGGAATGGCAGAAATTTTCACTATGAGGTATTCGACGGTGAACCTTATATCTTAGATGAAGATGGCGAGCTTGTAAAGAAAAGAGAAAGCCTATACGAGACGGAACAATACTATTTCGCATAAAGACGCAACAAGGGGACTGACGAAAGCCAGTCCCTTTTTTTGTTCCACAAGTAGCCCGACCACCTGCATTCCACCTATGCTTTGCGCTCTTTCTTTCGATTTACCCCGAAATTTGCGTTCTAAGCTGTTTGTGTAGTAAGCACGTAAAACTATGCCGCAATACAATTTGAGGTGTTTCTGCGCAAAATCAGCAAAAAATAAGGGCTATTTCTTGCCGTAGAGCACGTAATCAATAACTCTGCGGTTTGCAGCGTCAACTCGGGCAAGGTCTGCGTTGATGTAGGTATCAGTGACTCGAACCCCGAACGAGTGACCAAGCGCAAGCGATACAACGTCCTTAGATATTCCGAGATTGAAGGCGATGGATGCCCACGAGTATCGGGCGTAGTAAGACGTGAGACCATCACGGACGGAGTGAAGAGCAATATTCATCGAGTAGACGAACGAGCCATACGACTTGAACTCCTCGCAGAATGAAAGCAGCTTATCTTTGCCCTTGTACTTTTCCAGCAGGGCGACCGCTTCGGGCTGGAGCAACACAGAGTATTTCTTGCCAGTTTTCAGTCGGGTGTAGACCAAGCGACCGTCCACGACATTCTCGGGCGTTAGGTTGAACATATCGTGCGAGTTGATACCAAGCAGCAGGAAAGACAGCAGGAACGCATCGACGAACCTTTGGCGTTTGGCAGACAAGCCAGCGGTAGAAATCACGGAACGGAACTCGCCCACCTTCAAGTCACGATAGGGAGTTTCACTCATCGAGACCTTAAAGCGACGGAACGGATATTTCTCCGTATACTCATTATCGATTGCGTAGTTGAAGACCGCACGCAGGCAGCGGAACTTAGCCACGATGGAGTTATGGGAGATACCTGCATCCGTCAAGAAACCCTTGAACCTTTCCAGCCAGTCAAGGTTGACATCGTCGAGGGCTAGAGCGTCGGCACCATCGCAGAAAGCCTCTATGCTATGCCACGTCGACGTATAGGATATTCGGGTGTTCGGGCGCATATCCCTGGCGATATATTTGCCGAAGACAGAACGCAGGGTGACGGGCGCATCCTTATCTGGGCAAGCCTCACGCAGTATTGCGTCCCTTAGCTGCCTTGCAGTTATATCCCCACGGTAATCATCACGACACTGCACACGCATGAGCATGCGATTGTAAAACGTGAGCCTATCCAGCAGGAACTCGTTAACGAAATCTTTATCGGGGCGTTTCTTCACTTTGCACAAGCGTTTGTCCCACTCGTCGGGCTTGCAGTATTGGTTGAGCGAGATGAAAGCCGTCCCGCCATGGTGATTGACAGCCAGCCGAATGTTCGACGTACCGTCGGCACGCTTTATTCTAGTATCGAGATATAGACGAAGTGTTGCCATTTCCTTATTCAGTTACTATGCAGTTTTTCCGAAGCGCAAGGGAGCTGCATGGTGCAGCGTGGTGCAACCTTTCCGAGAAGCGCACCAGCAGCAAGCACCAGCAGCCACCGAAAACACTGGGAAAATCTGCTAAAATTAGCCAATTTGCATGCAAAAATCTAGACCTTTTGCAAGTGCACTGAAAACTAACTATTTACAGAGGGCTTTCTTTCTCGTGCAGTTTTTATTCAGATTTTTCACGATTTCCGCTGTGAAGCCAGCCGAATAGAACTCGCCCGAGCCAAGCAGCAGCCAGTATGGGCTAACGTGGTAATCACGGACTAGGAACTGGAGCCACGACGAACGAAAGCTAGCTACATGTTCCGACGGGGCATCACGCAGCGTTATTGCGTTCCAGCGGTTGAAGCCATACCTATCGGTTAAGGTTTTCAAGCCACCGATGCAGCCATCAGCCCGAAGCCTTTCAAGGGCGAGGAAGAACCGATTTACAATATCGACATCAACGGACATCAGATTTTTCTTTTCCATATTTCTTGTTTATCTTTTCGTAGGCACGACCAAAGACAGCGTCTAGCCGTGCCCGATGATTAATCAACCTTTTCTGCCACACCTGCAAGACAGCCAGCGATGGGCGAGCGACCGCCAAGCCTTCCAGTTCCGCAGGGGTGAGCACTGGGATATATTTCTCGTAGGCGAGCAGGTTATTTAAAGTAGCCATCATCGCCAAGTTGTTTCTTTTGTTTGGGCTCGCTTCTCTTCGTATGTAAGCCATCCATTTTCTCATCGTAAGAAGAGACTTTCTTCTGCATCAGATAATGAACCACTGAAACCTTTGCAATTCCACTATCATGTAGAACAGAAAAAGCGGAAACCACAGACCAGCCCAGCCGCTCAAAATAAGAAAGCGCATCGACCGAGGATTTGAACTTTGTCTTTTTGCCGTTCTCATCCAACAATTCATCAGCACCATCGTTTCCAAAATCAACGGATATTGTTGCCTTTCCGACACCCACACCGAACTGCATTATCTCACAGTAGACCGTATGTTGTGCACGCACGCCCACGCACATGATCGCAAGCGCAAATATCATTATTATCTTTTTCATTGTGTTACGATTGATACGAATAAACAACAGATAAATATTGCGAAGCCAGTGTATAAATATATCTTAGCTATCTTTTCATTTATTCCCATTTGGTAATCATCAGCAGGAACTTTGATTTTGCGTCTAGACATTTGGTGTCCGTCGTATCTTTCTCCACCACGATAGCGACCATCAGCCACGTAGACTGCCCTTGATTCATATTGCCAGGCACTGACAAGATGTTTGTTCTTCAGCTTTCTGCAGCCCACCACCATCAAGATGATGGCACCGATGAAATTGAAGAGGAAACCGACCACGCACCACGCGATAGCCTTTCCAGTGGAGGGAGCTATTATCTCCATACCCTCGTCCTCGACCTTTCCGACACTGGAGATACGACCAGCACCCGAGACGTTGCGGTGTGGGATTGAGTGAGCGTCCCCGTAGATTTGGTTGCTTACGACACGACCGCCATCCCTTCCAACTTGATTGACAGCCGAACGAACGAAACCTTTTGCCAAGCCTTTTATGAAACTACCCATATTGCCTAACTGTTTAAATGATTAATATTTCTATTATAAAACTCATTCCACGCTTTCTTTCTGACGAAGACGAAGAAGAGGAACAGACCGAGGGCGACCATCAGCAGGTGGAGGGGCGAACGAAGAACCCCGAACCCAAAGGAACGCTGGAAGTCGATGCAGAAGGAAATCAGAACCCCGTAGGTAATGAAAGCCCGATGCACCCAGCAGAACCCATACGCAAGCGAGATGGCTATCCAAGCCACGAACCCGAACAGAGAGCAATCGAACACCCACTCCGTGAGCTTTGCCTTGTACCCAAGAGAGAGCAGCGTGCAGTGCAGCAGCATAACCATGGCACCAACTGGAGGGATAACCCCGACAATCAAACGACTGGCTTTCCACAGCCAGCTTTTCCCCAAAGCAGACAGAAGAACTTTCTCCTTCCGCTCGATGTAATCTTCATCTTTCATAAGTCACTTAGAATTGAGTTATTTATATTTGATAGATATTTTATTTAGCAGCCACGATTGCCATCAGGTTCTCGACTTGCTTTTGCAGGAACTCATTTTGTTCACGCAGCAACTTGTTTTCCGCTTGCAAGGCAGCGTCGCCACCGATGGATTGGGAAACGTTCGGGCTATGAGAACCATTCACGTTAGATGCGATAACCGCACTTTCCATTTCAGCTGGGAGTGCTGGGGCGCACTTATCAATTATTTCTTTTATCTTTTGGATGAAATCAATCTTTATGTTTTTGCGTCCAAGGCGAGCCTGCACGTTTTGAGGTGTTGTCCCCATTTCCCTTGCTACGTCGCTCATTGTCAAGCCCGAACGCTTAATATATTGCTTTAATTCTTCTCCACTCATAATTGTAAATCAATTAAAAACTATTTAAAAACATATTAAAAACAACTGCAAAACAATTGTTTTTCAATTTTCTTTTTGTATTTTTGCAACCGAATTACAAAACGGGTTATAAAACTCTTTGGCAAAGATAAACAAAATAATCTAAAATACAAAGAAAATGGGAGAAAATTTCAACTATGATTTTCGAACCCCGTTGCAAAAGCAGCAGGACGAAAGAAGAAAGAACATCATTGCGATGTTTGCCGATTTCCGAGCCAAGGCACCTGCCGAGACCACGGACAACCGCATCATGATGGCAGTATCAACGCAGGTTGGTTGCACGCAGCAGAACGTGAGGGCTTGCCTCGTCAAGGCAGGTATCATCGTGCCGAAGAGACGCAAGGCGACAAGAAAATAGAACATGTTGAACCGTTTAAACATTTGAAATTATGAGAAGATTTCTATCTGACGAGAATTTGGTTATCGTGGCATTTGCCATCATGTTGGTTTCACTTGTGATAATGAAAGGGTAAGGCTATGGTAAATCTAGAACCAAAGGTAGCAGACGAAGGACGCTACACCGTGACAGAGACCTGCAAGGCACTGGGCATCCACCGAAACACATTGAGACGATGGACGCTGGCAGGAAAGATTCAGTGCAAGTTCAGGCGCATCGACCACTGCAAGGTTTTCGAGGGAAAGGAGATTAAGAAAGTTTGGAGGGTTGCACTATGAGCAAGTTATCAATCAATATGCGCCGCTTGATCGTGAAGTGGACGGATATTCGCTGGCTGATTACGAGCCACAAGGCGAATGTTAAGACACGGAACCGTTGCAAACTCAACAACAAGTGCTATGACGAGGCAATGCGCAGAGTGCAGTACAGAGAGTTTGGCGGCAACCTATGCGTTGCACTGGACAATATCCCGCTCATTCCGCTTGATGGAACGGACAACGAGGTGTTGAAGTCTTGCAGGGAGACTTTTCAGTCGTACATTTTCGACCAGAGAGGAGGCAACCGATGAGACCAAAGATTATCGAGGAATGCCGCAAGAAGATGTACGATGCGATTTGGCTGGAGATAGACCGAGACCCTCAGAGACCAGCGGTAGCAAGGGTGGATATCGAGACACCATCGGGTGACATCTGCATTTTGTGCGACCCATCGGGGAACATGGCGACCGTGACCCACAAGCGAGGGAACAATGACAGCGAGCGACTGGAGGAAGCCATCGAGGGCTGCGTCGATTTCCAAGACGTGATGGACGATTACTTGACCGAGGTGCCCGAGGCGGCAATCAGCCAAGACCCCATGGACGCATACGACACCAGCAGGCTAGACAGCCTAATGGCAGCCTTCGAGACGTATTGAAACCACATATAAAATTGTTATTAATGGTTATTTAGTTATCATGTTTTAAGGTGAAAAGAGAGACCCACAGCGGTGGGCAAGGGTGCACGCAGCGACAATGCGACAAGTTACTTCGGTAAGGATTGTTTCATAAGCGCAGTATTATAGTTACAAGTATAAGCGGAAACAAGCAGCGTGCACCCACAACGGAAGGGCATCCCTCGGCGACTGGCAAGGGGGGGTAAATTTTGGCAGTCGACTGGGGTTCGAATCCCCAGCCTTCCACAAGAGATTTATTAAAATGAAATATTGAACTTAGAACAAAAGAAATTATGGAGAACGAAATTATCCAAGTAAGCGGTAGCGAGATGCTGGAGGCATTGAACCGCAGCGAGATTGACATGCAGATTGCGACAGCTCACAAGCTGCCAAGAGACATCGGCAAGTGCAAGCAGAACATGATAGAGCTTGCAGCTATGGACGATAGCGTGGCCTACAATTGCTTCTATCACCTGGAGCGAACCGACAAGAACGGGCAAAAGGCAGTGATTGAAGGTCCGAGTGTCCGCTTCACGGAGATTATTTCCGCATGTTGGGGCAACCTTAGAATAGCAGGGCGCATCGTAGCCAACGACGGCAAGACCATAACAGCGCAAGGCATCTGCCACGACCTAGAGAGCAACGTTGCCTACCAGACGGAGGTCAAGCGAAGCATTCTGACATCGAAGGGCTACACCTACTCGCAGGACATGCAGGTGGTTGTTGGTAATGCAGCCGTGGCAATCGCACAGCGCAATGCCATCAACAAGGTTGTCCCACAAGTCTTGATAAAGAGCGTCGTGGATGAGGTCAAGAGAAAGGCGGCAGACCACATCGCCAAGGTGGGCGTCGGGGAAAGCTGGAAGCAATGGGTGGCCTACATGCAGCAGCAATACCACGTGACCGAGGCGATGATGCTAGACTACCTAGGCAAGCAACGTGAGCAACTGACCGTGGAGGACATTCAGACGATGGTGGGAGTGAACAACGCAATCAGCGAGGGCACGACCACCGTGGAAGAGACCTTTAAGAAGCCAAAGGAGCAAGAACAGATAGCCCAGCAAGCCCAACAAGCCGCACTGGACGCACAAGCCAAGGCGCAGCAGGCAATGAGCCGCAGCCAAGGAAAGAAGGGCACAGAAGCGAAGAAATAACGAGACTTAAAAGGCATCGTAGTCGGAGCGAGCCACTACCCAGCCCGATTAAAGATTTTAAATGCTCATACCAATCGGTGGGGTAGTTCTTTAAGAAATCCATTTTACATAATACAGCCCGGCAACCGCCACGGCGCAACTTGTGGAGTTGGCTTCCACGGAGGAAATTTTGCCAAGGAAGCCGTGGCACTTTTTTATAAATGATTTAAACATTCAGTAACTATGAAAGAAAAAGAAGAAGACATCAAGGACATTTCCCACGTATTGGAGTTTTTCAACAGAACAACCAAGGCTTTGGACGTGATGAAAGAGCAGCACAAGAAGGACGCCTACATGCTCATTTGCGTTGAGACCGTCAATGTTGATGGAGAGGAAAGGCAGCTTTCCCACGTAGCCATGGGAGGCAACTCCAGCACCTTAAGGAGAGCGGTTTTCCAAGGCTTGAAAGAAGATGAGAATTTCAATTCCGTTGTATTTCAAGCAGCAGGAAAATTCGCAAAGAATGAAATAATCAAAGGACTATTCGAGGATAAGGAGGGCGATGAATGAAACAAATCATCAAGTACAAGACAAGAGAGGAGTGGCTGAAGAACCGCTCCAACGGAATAGGCGCATCGGAGGCTGGCACCGTACTGGGCTTGAACCCATGGGAAACCCCATACCAGCTTTGGCGAAGAAAGAAGGGAATCGACCCGCCAAAGGTGGAGAACTTTGCCATGGTTGCAGGGCACTTGCTAGAGGATGCGGTGGCGCAATTCTACAAGCGAGAAAGCCACTGCCACATCATCAAGGCATCGACCGACGACTACACCATCACGAACACCGATGCGCCATATCTTAGGGTGAGCCCCGACCGCACCTTTTGGCGAGTTGGGGCAACGCACAACGAGGCGAGCAAGTCGATATTGGAGTGCAAGACCACGCAGATGCAGATAGATGCAGACGATTTGCCGAAGCATTGGTTCTGCCAGTTGCAGATGAACCTCGGAGTTGGCGAGTACAAGGACGGAGCGCTGGCGTGGCTAACCGCAGGACGTGAGTTCGGCTACAGAGACATCGACTTCGACCCCGAATTCTTCGGATGGATGAAAGACGAGATAACCAAGTTTTGGCAGGACTACATCGTAGGCAACCAAGAGCCACCAGCCTACACAGCGGATGACGTTTTGATGAAATCACCACTGCACAAGGAGGGTAAGACCGTCGAGGCGACACCCGAGATACTTGAGATGCTAGACCACCTAAAGACCATCAAGGAGGGAGCGAAGGCACTTGAGACCCAGCAGAAGGAAATCGAGGACAATCTGAAGGTTTTCTTTGGCGATGCAGAAGCAATCGTGAACGGGTACGGGAGACCGATTGCGACGTGGAAAGCCCCGAAGCCAAGCAGTAAGTTCGACGCAAAGGCTTTCGAGGCAGACCACCCCGAGGAATGTGCAGCCTACATCAGGCAGGTGCAAGGCACACGAAGATTATTAATTAAGTGAGAAGCTTATGGCTAGCGTTTCAATATCCAAGACCGACCTACGGAATATAGTTGCCAAACTAGGCAATTATATTTCCCTAGGTGGAAAAGTAGTGAAGCCGACCGACACCAGCCAGCGGAATAAGATACGCATGGCAACGGTGTTGAAGCGGAAACTGGAAAAGAAATTATCATTATCGCAATAATCATGAATGATTCATTTATCATATACACATCTTATCTAAAGATATTCGAGCAACTGACCGACGCACAACTCGGACAGCTGACAAGACACATGCTTTCCTTTGCTAAGACTGGAGAAGAACCGAATATCGAAGACCCTATCGTTAAGTTATCGTTTGCTTTCATCAAAGACGACATCGAACGAAACCAGCGCAAATACGAAGAAAAATGCGAAAGGCTACGTGCAAATGCACGAAAACGCTGGGACAAAAAGCAATTGGAAGCAGATGCAAGTGAAAACATGCAAAAGGATACAAACGTATCCAAAAGCATGCAATTGCATGCAAATGCACAAATTGCAATGCATAATGATAATGATAATGATAATGATAATGATGTTTCTAACGAAACAATAAAAGAAGAAAGAGATAAAGAAGAGACAAGCTCTTCTAAGTCAATTTCGGGCAAGCCGAAAGTTGACGCACCATCGAGAGCCGCCAAGATTGATTTCGCAGCCATCAAGGAATACTGGAACTGTCGGCATGACGAGACGGGAAGCGCAATGCGCAGGCTAACGTTAATGAGCGAGCAGCGCAAGAGCAACGTCCGTGCAAGGCTAAGGGAGGTAGGAGGCGACGAAAGCAAGATTTACAAGGCAATCGACATTGCGATGGAAAGCGACTTCATGAACGGAAAGAACGGCAAGGGTTGGATTGCCAGCTTCGACTGGATAATGTGCCCTGCCAACTTTCCGAAGGTGTTGGAAGGCAACTACACCAACGAGGAACGCAAGCAGCAGCCAGCGCAAGACCCGACGGCAACCGCAAGGCAGACCATCGGGGAACGCTGGGAGCAAGCCAAGCACAAGCAGCAGCCAGCCGACAGCCAGCAGGAGCAAGACAACAAGTTCGCATGGATAATCCAGCAGAACCTAGAAGACCTGCGCAAGAACCCACAGAACAAGCCAGCGAGGCAATCGCTAACGAAATTCTACGAGCAGGGCGTTTTACAAAAGCTAGGCATCGACTGGAAGCCCGATAAATAGCCAAGGAGGGCAAAATTATCCGCTCTGAGACGTTTTAACACCTCGGGCGGTAAATTATAAGTCAGACAAATTTTAAACGCTTAAAACGAAAGAAATGGCAGAGAATGATTTTTATCACGAGTGCAGGGCTGCAGGTGAGATATTCAAGACCAGCACGGACTGGATGAAATGGCTGGAGCTGAACAGACACGACGTTAACAAGCCAGTGGCGACACACGACGGGTTTCAGTACAACATCAACGATGTTTGCATCAATCCGCACACCATCGAGCGCAACCTGGAGGGCAACCTTTTCGGATGGACGGTCAAGACAGCCAACACCCAGTTTGGCTGGATATGGGGCTACGACATCAACACACCGACCGAAGGGAGCGGATGCGGAGCCAGCTACCCGAGCCGATACGACCGCAAGGCGCATTTCCTCGAGACCGAGAAGGAAGCCAAGCTGGAGGCACTGAATTTCATCATCAGACAGCTGGAGGGCAAGAAGCCAAGGACAAAGAACGTCAACCTCCTTATTTGGCTTGCCAAGAAGGAAAGGCAGGACATCGTGCACCCGCAGCTGGAACTATTCGAATAACGCAACAATTAAAACAAAAAGCAAATATGGAACTGAAGGAACTAGAACAGCGTCTGCGAATGAAGCAGAAGCAGATAGGGAAGAACATCGACCGCTGCTGCAACATCGCAGAAAAGCGGAAGGACACAAGTACAATCAAACTCATCCACGGAATGATTGAACTCAACCAGACCCAAGCGAAAGCCATGGCAACTTTCATGACACTTGCGGCAAGCGAGAAAGCGGTGCAGGCTTACCAAGACTTGCAGCTGGCAGTCGTGGACTTTATGGAGGCAGCCACCGAGGGCATGGCAGAACGCATGGAGAAATCGACAAGGGAGGGCAAGAGATGAGACTGAAAATCAGATTTTGCAACTATCAAGTTGTGGTGGGGTAATGACCCTCGACGTTAACGAGGAAGACTTGAAAGAAGCTCTTTCCTCCAAGTTGAACAAGATAAGAACATGGTTCAGATGAAGAAAATACAAGTAATCAGCGACAATCACAACTATCACGTCTATGTGGGCGACACCGACTTTTGGCTGACAACCATGGAGCTGGTGGAGCTATACAAGGCACTGGGACATACGCAGATTTAGTCAAGAACAATTTGAAACGAAAAGAGTTATGGAACAGAATATCAATATTTATCAGATTTTAATGGCGATGGATTATCCTTTTTGCGAGGAATTCTATTCTCCATTTTTCGGCAAGGTATCTATAACGTGCTTGCCAACGAAAGACGCAAAACACGACAAGACGGGAATACAAATCAAGACCGAAAGTAACGGAGATTTCCTGCTCAACATGTTTGGAAAGCTTTGCGACCATGGCGAGGTCGTGATTTTCCCATCCAAGGAAATGAGGGACTGGCGCAAGTTCCAGTGGAAGAAGGGCGACCTTCTGCACCAAAGCGGAAGGCTATTCGTCTATTTCGTCAAATGGGCTAACGACCAGTATACCGAGTTCGAGGGTCTGTTTCAAATCACAAGAGACAATGAAGAGAAGAAAGCCTTCAATTGCGACCGAACCTACAAGACAGCCCATTTCAGCAAGTGCATCCAAGCGGACGTCGAGGTTGCCAAGAACATCATCGAGAAGCAGCTGGGTGGCAGGCTGAACCTTGAGACCCTGGAGCTGGAGCACGAGGAAAAGCCAGTCTACGAGGTTGGAAAGCTATATTATTTCGAGATGCAGGAAGGCGACGAGACGCAGAAAATCATCGGCAAGCTGGAAGCCAAGGGCGAAGAAGAGGATTCACTGACCTTCGGCTACCAGCTGGTGATGAATGTGGAACGTTTCGACGCCGACCAAGCATTCGACCTGCGCATCAGCGTCCACCCAGAGTTGAGACCTGCGACAGAGAAAGAGTGCGTGCATTTCGCTGGAGCCTACCAACGATGGACAGCCAGCCAACACGAGTTCAACCCAAAGACCTTCGACAAGGTGTTGGTACGAACCAGCGAGAAAGCGAGATGGATTCCAGCAATCTTCATTCGTGACCGAGGCGAAAACGAATACTATCGATACAACGCTTTCGTTCTCCACTCCGCAAGCACTGGAGATTTCAAGCACTGCATCCGATACGAGGGAAACGAGCACGTCGCCTTCACTGCCTACGATGCGGACACCCTGCCGTTTTAAATCGGGAGCCTATGTCAAGCGAGATATGCAAGACCTGCGAACGAAGGAAAAACTGCATCAACGGAATTTGGTGCAGCGTTCGCAGGCAATACGTCGAACACCACAAATTTGAGGATTGCAGCGACTATGGCAAGAAGAAAGCTGACCGATGAGGAACGAAGGGAGAGCGCAGAGCGCAAGAAGGCGAGGAAAAGAGCCTACTACCAAGAGCACAAGGAAGAGATGAGAGCCTACTTTCGTGAGTACATCAAGGCGCACCCCGAAAAGCGAAACCGCTACAGAGCGACCAGCAGTGCAAGGAAGAAGATACAAGGCTACAACCGCCAGTATTACCAAGCGCACAAGGATGTTTACAAGCAGCGCAACCTAGTTTGGCGAACCAACAACCCCGAGAAGGTCAAGGAATACAACCGCAGGGCGCAGGAACGCAGAAGGCAGCGCAGGCTGGAGAAACAAAAGAAAGCCGAGACAGCCAAGAATAGCGCAGACCTAGAGAAGGCAAAGGCGATGTTCAAGAACCCAGCCATGGCAGCGCATCTCCAGTGGCTAGCCGACAACAGAAAGAAAAAGGAAACCATTTCCCAAGAACGAAAATAAACTAGAGTAAGTAACCAGCAGGGAGCGACAACAAGAGTGGCAGAAAGCAAATAAAAGTAAAACCAAGAGGGCGCACAAGGAGCACCCGAAAAGGAATTTTTATGTTAATCTGACCCCACGGAAAGACGTGAGCCACGAAAGAAGCCGCCACACCCTCCATCAAAAAAAAGAAAGCGAGGTGGAACATGAAGAAATAGAAGAAAAGATAGAAAAATATTCGTTTGTGTAATAGACCCAAGAGGGAGTGCTTGTGAGGAAAACAACTCGTTCGGTATTCGTTATTTTGCAACCGCAGGCACTCCCTCGTTTTTCCGTCTCAACCCGAAACCGAACAGTTGTCATTGAGGAAGAAGGGGGTAGGGGGATAATAGAGTTAGACAATTAAGAGGCTAACGTGCGCACAGAATAACAAGGAGAACAAAACGACATCAAAACCAAAAGCAAAACAGAAAACAAAATGAATGCAAAATCAAGTGAGAAGGAAATCGAAATCCAAAAAAACAAAGGAACGATGTATATCGGTATTGACCCCGACAACCAAGAAAGCGGAGTCGGCATCGTCTACAAGGACACGAGGCAGGTACAAGCCTACAAGATGGACTTTCCAAGATTAATCAGCTTTCTAAGATTGGCAAACGAAAGCACAGAACGTATCGATGTAATCATAGAGGGTGGATGGCTCAACAAGAGCAACTGGCACGTACTAGGAAGATTCATGAGCACCCGAAAAGCAGCAGCCATCGGACGCTCGGCAGGAATGAACCATCAGACGGGAATACTCATTCAGCAGATGTGCGAGAGTATTGGAATACACCCGACAGTCGTAAAACCATTGAAAAAATGCTGGAAAGGCAAGGATGGAAAGATAACCCAAGACGAAGCCAAGTACTTTATGGGCAACGACATTCCACGCATGAACCAAGACCAAAGAGACGCTTTATTGCTAGCATGGGTCTACGCTGGACTGCCAGTCAAGGTGGCACCGAAGAAGCCTACCACGACCCTGCAAAAGACCATCGGAGCCTTTGATGGATAAGTCAAAGCCGAAGTGTTTCGAAAAGTTAAATCAGCCGAAGAAACAACAACCAAAGCAAAAAAGTTGTATCTTTGCGCCAATGTTTGGTAAACAAGCAGGAAAAAATAAAAACGAACTTAAAACAAGAAAAGACAATGAAAACAGAAGAAATCGCACTATCGAGGGTAAGCGAGAACGAAGCGAACCCAAGAGAGATAACGCAAGCGAATTTTCAGAAGCTTGTGCAGAGCATCATCGTTTTTCCACGAATGCTGACCCTACGTCCGATTGTTGTAGATGAGACCTTCCACGCACTGGGTGGCAATATGAGACTGAAAGCCTTGCAGCACATCGTGACGATGAGCGAGGATAGAATACAAATGAAGCTGGAGGCAGAGCAACGCCTATCGGAAGAGGAACAATCGCTTTTGATGGAGTATTGGCAGGAGTGGCAGAAGAAGCCAGTCGTGACCGTTGTGAGCGCATCCGACTTGACGGACACCCAAAAGCAGGAGTTTATGATTAAAGACAACCTATCGTTTGGCAACTGGGATTTCAACGACCTAGCGAACCGATGGGACAGCGCACAACTACAGAACTGGGGCATGCCAGTTTGGAACCCAGCACCAGCGCAAGAAGCCAGCGCAAGCAAGTGCAAGAAGAAAGACAAGGCAGACGAAGAGGGCGACCCATTCGCAGGGGAACTACCTCCAGAGATTGATGGTCAAGACTTGACACCCGACGATTTACCAACCATAATGGGCGATGGCGTATTGCCACGTGAGAACGTTATCATTCACTACAAGCCAGCCGATGAACCATTCCTTGCCAAGTTGCTAGGGGTGGAGCACATCGACCGCATCGTTTGGAACTTTGACGAACTGAAACCAATTCAAGAAGGGAAGGAGGCAGACAATGGAGAAGAATAAGATACATAATATCAATATCCACGACCTTGTGGAGAACCAAGACAACCCTAGAACCATCGAGCCGCAGCAGATGCAGAAACTTGTTGAGAGCATTCTGACGTTCCCGAAGATGTTGCAGCTACGACCTATCGTTTGCAACGAGAACAGGGTAATCCTAGGTGGAAATATGCGCTTCCGTGCATTGCTCAACATCGAGCAGATGAACGAGGAAGCAATCAAGAACGCCATCGAAGCCGTGGCGGTCAAACTGACCGATGGAGAGAAGCAGCAGCTTTCCAGCCATTGGAGCCAGTGGAAGGAAGACCCACAAGTCGAGGTGGTAATCGCTGACAAGCTATCCGAGGAAGAAACGGACGAGTTCATCATCAAGGATAATGTTTATTTCGGCAACTGGGACGAAGAGAAGTTGAAGGGAGCGTTTGACGTTGACGATATGCAGCGATGGGGATTGAACCCTTGGGAAATCCAGCAGGAAGCCACGACCTACGAGCCAGCCCAAGACGAAGAGCAGCGCATCATCATCGTTTACAGAAGCGAGGATGCACCAGCAGTGGCAAAGATGTTGGGGTTGGAGCAAATCGAGAAAAGAAACTTTGATGTTGAGGAACTGAAGGAAAAGACAGAATAGTCGGAAATTTTGCGTTTAAGTCGGAGAAACACTTGAAGTGGATAAACTATCCGCTCGGAGCGTTTAAATCCGGCAGAGGCGAAATTTAGACAAAATAACTCGGATATGAGAAAGACTTGTATTTTTATCATCGGAACGAACGCAAGCGGCAAGAGCACCGTAGCCCGAAAGCTCATTGAGCGATTTGGGGGTGTCGACAACTACACGGACGGAATAAGCCGCACCAAGCAGGGAGTTTGCTTTGCAGGGCGATACGACGTGAAGTTTGGAGGGGTAGACAGCCTACACAGCACCACGATACTCCGTGGCATCGTGAAGAAAGCCCTAGAGACATCAGACTGCATCGTTTGCGAGGGAATGAGGCTGAAATGTTGGGGTCCGAACCTTACGCACGCAATGTTCAACGCAGACAGACAGATTGTTGTCTTTCTATATGCACCACTGACAGAAATCGCAAGAAGGCTCGCAGGACGCTCGAACGGAAAGCTAAGCAAGGATATTATACGAGGGCAGCGAGAATCGGCGCACACTGCCAAGAAATGGCAAAATGCAGGGTGTGACGTTGTGGCGATAGACACCACCAAGCAGACACCCGAACAGATTGCAGATTTCATCATCAACAAAATTAATTCATGAGGATATGGCAGAACATTATGGAAATACACCAAGAATAACATACGAGTTTCCCGATTGCTCGATGCCGATGGCATTCGACACGTACAACAATTGCAGCTTCGGCTGCATGTATTGTTTTGCTCAGAACCAGCGAGGAATTGGCAGCAAAAAGAACGAGTACCTACACAAGGACGTGAAGAACGTGAGCGTTGAGCGCATCAAGCGTATGTTTATAGACCCCGATAGGTACGGAGGCGACTTTGCGCCATACATCAAGGAGCGCAAGGTTATGCAGTGGGGAAGTATGAGCGACCAGTTCGACAACTTCGAAAGGAAGTACGGAACGACGCTGGAGCTTTTGCGCTTCTTCAAGGATATAGACTATCCGCTTTGCTTCTCAACCAAGGGAGCGTGGTTTACCAAGGATGAGCGATATATGGACTTGATAAGGGGGCAGAAAAACTGGAACTTTAAGTTCTCAATCATCACCAGCGACAAAGAGAAAGCGAGGGTAATAGAGCGAGGGGTGGAAAGTCCGCAAGCGAGACTTGAAGCCATCGAGCGCATCGCCAACGCAGGGGCTGGGGGGGCAACTTTGCGATTGAGACCTTTTATCATCGGAGTGAGCACCCCAACGTACCTAGACCTTATCAAGGAGGCTTTCAACAGAGGGGCAACCGCATTGAGCACGGAGTTCTTTTGCCTTGAGACGAGAAGCCCGACACTACGGGAACTATTGCCGACCATCAGCAAGATGGCAGGATTCGACATCTTAGCCTTCTACAAAAAGTATAGCGTACAGAGCGGATACCTACGACTGAACCGCAAGGTAAAAGAGCCGTTTTTCCGCAATATGAAGGAACTATGCGACGAGCTGGGAATGCGCTTTTACGTGAGCGATGCCCACTTTAAGGAGTTGTGCCACAACGGAAGCTGCTGCGGATTGCCGCCAACGTGGAACTACAGCAGGGGGCAGATGTGTGAGGCACTGAACATTTGCAAGCGCAAGGGCTATGTACGCTGGAGCGACATCAAGCTAGATGCAGAGAACCTTTTGAGGGCGAGACTGGAAAAGGCGATGAACCTAGGGACACGTGAGAAATATTCAAAGTATTACACGATGAGCGCAGCCGACTACATGAAGTGGTGCTGGAACAATCCGCAGGCAGCGCACTCGCCATACAAGATGTTCGAGGGAGCGATGGTTCCGATGGAAGAGCGAGACGTTGAGGGTAACATCGTGTACAAGTACAACGGAGCAACATTTTAAAATCAGAAAGAACTATGCCAAGAGGAAGCAACGAGAAGCACCGATTGCAGAAGGTGAGCATTGAGAACCGCTTGCAGATAATCGCACCCCTATACCGCCAAGGTTGGACGGAACGGGAAATCAGAGACGAGGTAAGAAAGCGGCTCGACATGCCAACCTACAACCAAGCGCACCCAGACATACAGCGGCTCCTGAAGGAGTGGCAGAACGAGCGGTTGACCGAGACAGACCAGAAGATAACAAGCGAGGTGGCGAGGCTGCGCTACGTAATACGTGAGGCATGGAGCGCATGGGAGAAGAGCAAGACGGACTACCACGGCAAGACACAGACGCAAGTCGGACTGCCAAGCGAGAACCCAGATACTGGGCAGATAACTATGGAGACCGTCAAGGCGATAATGTACGATGCGGAGAAGCGAGGGCTAGGAGACCCTAGGTATCTAGACATCATATTGAAAGCGGAAACGCAGATTTGCAAGCTCCTCGGACTGGATAAGGTCGTGTTGGACTTGAACGCAGGCTTCCAAGGAGGCATCGAGATAAGATACGTCAACGCAGGAGTTCAGTGCGCAAGCAGCGAGCAGGAAGTGATAGAGCGTGAGGGACTGGAGCAGGAGTAATCTATAATTTACATAATTTGTTTTAAGTTTTAGTTTGATTAAGAATGGCACTATTTGACGTTATCGGTGAAGTCTACAACTCGAATGCGGACGTGAAGCCAAGGTTTCTCGTGAACCAAGGAGGCACGTCCTCGGGGAAAACCTACACCATCATGCAGCGTCTTATAGTGCTTTCTTTCGAACACCCGATGGAAATCATCACGGTCTGCGGACAAGACCTTCCGAACCTAAAGGTTGGAGCCATGCGAGACCTAGATACCATCCTGCATGGCAACGCACAACTACTGGATTGGTTCAAGCAGAACAAGAGCGATAGCAGCTACAGAGGAAAGAACGGCTCGCTCATCGAGTTCAAGAGCTACCAAGATGCGCAGGATGCAAAGAACGGTAAGCGTGATTACTTATTCGTCAACGAGGCGAACGGTGTGCCCTACGAGGTTTTTTGGCAGCTTGCCATCCGAACGAGAAAGCAGGTTTTCATTGACTACAATCCCTCGGCTAGGTTTTGGGTGCACAACCAGATAATCGGACGTGAGGACTGCAAGCTAATAATCAGCGACCACCGAAACAACCGATTCTTGACAGCCCAAGAGCATAAGAAAATCGAGGAAATCGAGGACCCCGAACTTTGGCGAGTGTACGCACGTGGACTGACGGGCAAGATAACTGGACTTATTTTCACGAACTGGGGAATAGTCGACCACCTGCCACCACGTGAGGAGTGGAAGATGGAGGCGTACGGATTGGACTTTGGCTTCACGAACGACCCGACCGCACTGGAGCACGTTATTCTAGCCCACGGGGAACTATGGGTAGACGAAGAGATTTACCAGCCTGGAATGACGAACCAAGACATCGCAGACCGCTGCAAGGAAATTGGACTGACGAAGCGAGACCTTATCATTGCCGATTCGGCTGAACCGAAGAGCATACAAGAGATACACAACCAAGGCTTGTGGATAATCGGCAGCACAAAGGGCAAAGACAGTATAAACAACGGCATCGACATTCTGAAACGTTTCCGCATCAACGTGACAAGACGAAGCCACGGAATAACAGAGAATTTCCAGCAGTACAAGTGGATGAAGTCAAGGGACGGGGAAACTACCAACAAGCCGATAGACGCATTCAATCACGGAATAGACGCAATCAGATACGTAGCTTTGAAGAAACTGTCAGTGGCGAGCCACGGAACAGCCAAGGCGCATGTATTGAGCCAAAATTAAGAAATCTACGACAAAATTATAAAGCGTATGGATAAGAAAACGACATTCAAGTATTGGCTGGCTGTTGCAAGGCACACTAGCTACAAAATCGGTAAATACTCCCGACCACCATTCGTTGGAGGGCATGAGGTTCCCGAAAATCTCAACCAACTGACGATGGGGCAACTTATCGACCTTTCCCAGCTGGGAGATACAGAAGAGAGCTTATATCAGATAGTGACAACCGTCCTAGGCATGACCCACGAGGAAGTGGAGCAGGCAAGGGCGGTTGATGTTGTTATGATGATAGGCTGGGTAACATCGGAGGTTGAGCGCATCAACAAGTTGTTTGAGAGCACCGACACCACCAAGCCTACCCAGCAGGAAAAGGAGGCAGGCATCGACACCCTGCGCTTCGGGCTTTTCGGCATGTTGGATTGGTACGCAGTCCGCATGGGCATAAGCGACCACGACCAAGTTTTGCAGACACCATGGCTTAGAATATACAAGTGCATGGATATGGACAACAAGCGCAACCAGTACGAGCGCAACCTACAGAAGATACAAGAAAGGGAAATGAACCGAAAATCAAAATAACATTATGGCAACAATCAGAGAGACAATCAAGACGCTGGCAGGTGAGACCCTTCCCGATTTCACCTACCTTTTCGAGGACTGGGACACTGCGGACACCAAGCTGGAGAAGCTAAGCTACCCAGCCATCGTTTGCGTTATTCCAGCTAGTGGAACGACCGAAATCAGAAACGGCAAGGTCTACGACACCGTGAACGTGGCAGTCGCTTTCCTAGACACCGTGCCCAAGGGAGCGGAGGGAGAAGACAACGGAGAAGTTATCGACCGCATGAAATTGGCAGGAACTAAGATGATGAAAGCCATCAACCAGTCGCACCAGTTCGAGCCACTGGAGGGGCAACAATATTACGAGACCATCATCGAGAGGTTGAGCACCATCGTAAGCGGTGTAATGTATTCATTGCAGCTTACACAGAGTATAGGAGATTGCAGCGTATGAGCAAGGGAGGCATTCAATTCGACCCCAAGGCAGCGTCGCAGATAATTCGTGAGGAGGTGGAGAGGGCAAGGCAGCTCATCATCAACCACATTCGCAGCAACGGACAAAACGCAAGCGGACGCACCATCGCAAGCCTGCGCATCGAGCAGCCGAGCGAAGAAGAAACCATCCTCTGGGGACACAAGCCGTTCGGGGTTTTGGAAACTGGACGCAGGGCTGGAAAGATACCCTACGGGTTCCGTTCCATCATCAGGCAGTGGATGAAGGACAAGGGGCTGCACGGAACGCCTATCCCCTACAAGACCCAGCGACCGCACAAGTACACCCCACAAGAGCGTGGCGACATGAGCATGGCAGGGGCAATCGCCCACACCATCGCAACCAATGGCTCTAAGCTGCATCGCACTGGAGGCAGGAACGACGTATACAGCAACGTCGTGCCCGACACCATGGAGCGACTGGGGCAAAGGCTAATTTCATTAATCCACCTTTCGGTGGGCAGTATCAAGCTAAACAATGAAACAATATGAGACAGACAACGAAAAACGGTATCACGATTAAGTATTCGGACGCAATCGGCTTTGCATTCCTCCCTTGCATCATCAAGGCAAGCGGAACGGGCGTGGCGAGCATTGAGGCGACAATCAGCAGGGAGGGCAAGGCGCACACCTACAGCGTGGAAGCCTTTGCCGATAGCTGCATCATGGACTATAGAGAGTACGTGCAGGCACTTTTCGACGGAATGACCTTCGGAGGGATAGACTACACCAAGGAGAGCCAACAGAGCAACCTAGGAGCTGTTTTCAATATCTCCGTGAAGGTTAGGAACAGCGACGGAAACGACCTTGCCGCCATTAGCTACACGACATTCTATGTTTGGGGTGCGATGAGGGCTGGCGAGACGTGGAACGCACCGAAGACTTTGACGTGGTTCACGCATTTCCCATTCTCCGTAGGGCTTTACATCAGTGAGGCGACGAGCCTGCTAGTCTATGCGGACGGAAGAGTGACGAGCAAGCACCTAGACATCACTGGGCAAGGCATCGTGGAATTGACCGACAAAATATTGAAGGCAGGGGCAAGAGCCTACTCAATCAAGAACTACGGGGGCAATATACAGCAGGCGACATTCGACACCACCTTCGATTTCACCTTCTACCTTAAGACAAGCAGCAGCTACACGGAACTTGCAGCCATCAAGACGGACTCCACCGAGAAGGGCACTTACCTGCGGTGGGTAGACCGACATGGATTTTACCGATACTGGCTTTTCACGGAAGGCGACGAAAGCAGGGAGATAAGCAGCGACACCAGCTTTGTTCGCAACAACCTAGGCGAGTATGACGATGCAATCCACGGCTACCTGGGAGCGAACGGACGCAGGCAGGGCTACGCAAGGGAGGACACCATTCCACTTTGCGCACCGTTGGTAGACCGTGAGACCTTCGATTTCTTGCAAGACCTTGCCAGTAGCCCAGTCGTGGATATGTACCTAGGAGATGGCAACTGGCAGAGCGTGACAATCAAGGCAGGTACCTACACCAAGACAACAGCCGAGTTGCAGGATTTCGTCTGCAACCTAGTTATTAACAATACACAGATTCAGCAGCTATGACAACAGACCAGCAACTATACATCGACGGGGTATTGATGGATATGGGCGAGGATTCGGAGATAACGCTAGACATCAAGAGCAACCTATTTCGAGACATCACGAAGATGACATCGAACACGACCTATACCATCAACCTACCCAAGACAGCGCACAACATGGCAGTGCTGGAGTTCTCGAGCAAGCCAAGCACCAGCAGCCAATACCCCTATATTTTCCACACAGCGAGATATTTTCGCAACGGACTGGAGATTATCCACGGAGGTAGGGCTAGCGTCCTAAGTGTAAAGGAAACCATCGAAATCTCAATCTATTGGGGATTGTTCCAAGCACTGACAACCCTTCAATCATCAGATTTGAAGCTTAACGAGCTAGACTGTACCAAATACGTGAAGTTCTACAGAGTTAACGCAGCGGACACCTACGACAAGGCAATCTCCGAGGGAGTGTTCTATGCAAACTATGAGACAGCGAGGGTCAAGGACTATTCAGAAGAATGGCAGGGCTACGACCGAAACGTAGGAGGGAACAGCGACAATACCTACGGACTAGTGAGCGGCAAGATACGCACTGGCACAGAGACGGGGAAATACGCATCGGGCGAAGTGGTGAGCGATGAGAGCTACCAGTGCGCCATCATACCATTCAAGGCAGGAATGAGAGCCACCATCAACAGAGTTCTAGGCAAGGGCGACTATCGCACGTGGGCTATCCTAGACAGCAACAAGAACGTAGTAAGCCTTGCATCGGAGGCAGGCACGACCGAGACCGAGACGAGACCGACCATCACTGCACCCGACCCGTTGCTTTCAACGTCCATCAGTGCAGGTGTCCTTTGTGCAGGTGCAGACACCAAGGCAGGTATGACGACAATCAGTATTAGATTTGCCTTGAAGGATTCAGCACCAGCAGGGCAAGTGGAATATGGAAGCTATGACCCGACCACTGGCTTTGCCGAGGCATGGGGCGTGGAAGACGTTCCAGCAGGCAAGGGTGGAACGGAGATAACCGTGAATGTAACGAGATACAAGCAGGCAGGAAAACTCGTATACGTGAAGCCATCAAAGGACGGCATGCTCTATTGGATAGCAGGCTCTGGCTCGGGCGATAGCAACTACTACGTGGAGAATGGCACCCAGCACAAGACATCTAGCTTTGCGCCATACAGCGTTAGGTACACCAGTGAGAGCGAGCCTATCGACGTTGACCTGCAAGCACCAGCGACGGCTGCGTGGCTTATCATCAACGCCATGCGAGCCTACAGCAGTGGTGATACCATCAAGGTAACGAACGAGACGGAAAGCAAGGCTAGAGCCAACGAAAGCGAGATACAGACATACGCATTCGGTGGAGGCACCTTCGGAGGGGCAAGCAAGGGAGCAATCCAACCGAGCGTGACCGTGCAATACATCCTAGACCTTATCACGGCGACGACAAAGGTTGCCTTTGGCTGGAGCGAACAAGCAAAGGAAATCATCAAGGGGCTTGTCGTTCCTTTGGTAACGAGGAAAGCGGACGAACAGAGCGTGACGGGAAGCCTAGAGGGAACTTTCTTCGCAACGACCGAACTGGGCATTCTCGATTTTCAACTTACAAGTATTTCAGATGTTTTCAGTGAGCAAGCGCAAGCGACAACCTACAGCCAGCTGGACGTGAAGATAGCCTGCACGATGATTTTTGATGTTCAGATGAACTGGTCGTGGGATGCATCGAAGGCAGAGCCGACTGCGCACAGGAGCTGGAGCCTCGAGGGCTCGGACGGAAGGCAGGGTGTTTACAGCTATCCACCGTGCTATATTGGGATAAAGGTTGTATCAAGGCATACAGACAGCCAAGAGGAAAGCGAGTACACCAAGACATACATTGCAGGGAGAACATCCGACGATGAGGATATAGTTCCATCGGTAACGGACACTAGCGACCAGTTGGTGGGTGGCAGGTTCATACACCTATCAGCAGGGCGAGGGGAAATAGAACTTGCGGATGGCGACATCGTGACTTTCGAGATGAAGCATCCGAAGAACAGAAAGCTACGAGACCTACGCTGTTACAACGGACGATTGAGCGCAAGCATAAAGCAGAGTGACGAAGTGCCCTACGGTGGGAATTTCCCGATAGGAAAGAACCTTCCCGACATCAAGGTAACGGATTTTTTGAAATGTATTTGCGTCCTGACCTCGACTTTCCCAAGCCAGCGCTTCACTGGAGGCACCTTGCAGTTTGCCGACATCACGAACCTTTGGCAAACCAAGAGACAAGCGGTAGACTGGACCAAGAAACTTATCCCGAGCGAAGCAAGCAACCAGCCAAGGCAGACAGATTTCAGCATCGACGATTATTGCCAGCATAACAACTACAAGTGGAAGGAAGACGATACCGTATACCAACAGCACGATGCGGACATGAAGATAGACAACAAGACGCTGGAGTATACGCAGGACGTTTGCACCCTGCCATTCGCAGCGACCGACCAAAACCGCATTCCTATCTACGAGTGGGAGAACCAGCAATCGACCTTCGGAAGGCGAACGCTAACAAGCTACACAGCCACCAAGTACAAGGCTTGCAAAGACCGAATAGTGAACCTTACGAAGAGCGACACGGGGCTGGCGGCATTGGCTTTCAACATCGACCTGCAAGGCATCTTCGACACCAAGCTGGAGAAGATGAGGAAGGCGATAGCAAACCCACATCAGATAGTGGAGCGATTCAACCTATCCGATTTGGAGATACTCAACTTTGATGAAACCAAGCCAGTGTACCTAGCCCAGTACGGAGCCTACTTTGCGGTACTCGAAATCAAGACCACCAGCAGCGGTTACAGCGAAGTGACGATGATTGAACTTTGACATTGTAAATAACAACAAAAAACAACGAGACTATGGGAAGTGAAGACCAGCAGCAGATACTCGACATCAGAGTGAAATACGAGGATGCGATTTACGGCATCATCAGATACAAGGAGAAGATAGACCAGCTGAAACAATCCATCAAGGACTTGCAGCAGCAGGAGAAGGACAAGACCATCACGACCAACGAGATGAAGGTACAGACGGAAGCCATCAATGCGACCATCAAGGAATACCAGTACAACGTGAGAACCCTTCAAAAGGAGATACAGAACAACGTCCGAACCGAGAACGAACAGGAAGGCAGCCTTAAGCAGTTGCGTGCCCAGTTGTCGAACGCTACCAAGGCATACGACGAGATGAGCAAAGCGGAACGAGACGGTGCGAAGGGTCAAGCCCTAGCCAAGCACATCAACGAGATAACAGACCAGTTGAAGCTAGCAGAAGAGCAGACCCAGCGGTACTATCGCGGTGTCGGCAATTATTACAACTCCATGCTAGATTTAGCAGCCGACCTTCAACACGTTGTGCCCATGGGAGGCGGTGGAGGTGTTGGCGAGGGAATAACCAACGTAACAAACACCATCGTGAGCCTAGGTAAGAACGTGAAGGGCATCATTCCTAACATCAAGGCTTTTGGTACAACCCTTTTGGGGCTTGCAACAAACCCAGTGTTCCTAGGTCTTGCAGGTGTGGCAGGTGCAGGAATGGCTTTCAAGTGGTGGTTTGACTACAACAAGGGTATAATGGAGGCTACCCGACTGACGAAGGAGTTTACAGGCTACACTGGCGAGGCTTTGGAAACGATGAGGAACAGCATCGCAGCCACAGCGGACACGATGGGCAAGGATTTCAAGGACATTCTCGGAACAGCCGACAACCTTATGGCTAATTTCCACCTATCGGGCGAGCAAGCCATGGACTTGATAAACAAGGGCTTTGCCAGCGGTGCAGACCTATCTGGGGATATGTTGCAGAAGATGCAGCAATACGCTCCGACCTTCCACGACGCAGGAATATCGGCAGAACAGATGGTTGCCATCATCCAGCAGACCCGAAGCGGCATTTTCAGCGACAAGGGACTAGGCATCATCGACATGGCTAGCAAGAAAATCCGAGAGATGAGCAGCGGAACAGCCAGCAGCTTAGACGCTATCGGCATTTCATCAAAGCAGGTGCAGAAAGACCTAGAGAACGGAACGAAGAGCACCTTCGACGTAATTCAGGAGATAAGCACCAAGATGAAGAACTTTGGAGCGGACAGCCAGCAGGTTGGCGACGTTTTGAAGAACGTCTTTGGCAAGCAGGGAGCACAAGCAGGTATCCAGCTCATCGAACAGCTAGACACGATGAGCACAAGCCTAGACGAAGTGAAGAAGCAGACTGGAGCATGGGGAGATACGCAGCTGGAGAACATCAAGCTACAGAAGGAGCTCAACACCTACACGAGCTCTATGTTCGACTTTTCGCAGAAGGGCTTTGCAAGCATCATCGCAGCAGGAAAGCAGTTCGGCACAAAGGTGCTCATTCAGATAATGAAGGGGCTTTTTAACACCATCAATTATTTCATCGATTGGTACAACGAAAGCCTACTTTTGCGTGGAGTTATCCAAGCATTAGGGGTTGGGTTCAAGCTAGTTTGGGCTGCGGCAAAGCTAGCTACGAATTTGGTTATCGACGCATTCAAGCGAGTCGGCTCGGCAGCGAAGGGAGTCCTCGATATACTTGAAGGCATCGTGACCTTCGACCTATCAAAAGCAAAGAAGGGATTTCAAGAGATTTTCGACATATCGGGAACAATCAAGGAGGGATGGAAAGACATCAAGAGATATGGTGTAGATGTTGGCAACGCATTCGCAGACGGCTTCGAGAACACCGTGAAGGGAAGGATGCAGCATCTGAAGCTTGCCAACTTAGACGGTGGAGCGACCAGCAGCGAGCCAGCGAACGGAAGCAAGGGAACGACATCACCAGCAGCCAGCGGCAAGGGAACGACCGCTAAGACCAAGGCGCAACGAGCGCAAGAGGAAAAGGAAGCCAAGGCAGAAGCGGAAAGACGCAAGAAGCAAGAGCGAGAACTGCAAGCTCAAATCGCACTCATCAACTTTGAGTACAACCAAAAGGTAATGGACGCAAAGAAGATGTATCTCGCTGGCATGTACGAGAACGACCGAGACTACAGCAACGATTTGGAGCAACTGGAGAAAGACATGGTTGCAAGGAGCATCGACGCATACGTGGCAGCAGGTCAAATCGGAGTTGAGAAAGCGCAAGATATGCAAGCCAAGCTCCTAGACATCATGATTAAGGCAAAAGCGGACATGAAGAACCAAGCAAAGGAAATCGTCGACGGCATAAACAAGGAGTTCGAAGACAGCGAGAAAGCAAGAAAGCGTGCCGACATCATGAGCGGTGGCACTGGCGAGGAAACGGACGATTCAGCCAAGCTGGAGCGATACAAGGCCTTTCTTCAGAGCAAGCTGTCAATGACCCAAGAGAACGTTGATGCGCAGATTCAGTTGCAGCAGGAACTTGCGGACACCGAAGAGGAAATCGAGGAAAAGAAAAACAAGAAGAAAGCGCAATTGACCGAAGACCAGTTGAAGATGATGAGCGACATGATACATACCATGGGCGACGGACTGGCAGATTTCTTTGAGAGTGAAGACAAGTCCTTGCACTCGTTCCTCAAATCCATGCTTACAAGCCTTTTGGACGCAATCAAGATAGCAATCGACGCTTACTATGCGCAGATTTTGGCTAAGGAAATAGCCAGCAAGTCGTGGGGAGGTGTGGCGAGCACGGCTGCACTCATGGCAATAATCAACGCAGCCTTTGCAGGGGCTAAGGCACTCGTCAAGGGATTCTCGGTCGGTGGTTACGTTCAAGGAAGCGGCACTGGAACGAGCGACAGCGTGCCAGCAAGGCTTTCGAACGGGGAAAGCGTGATGACAGCCAAGGCGACGAGTATGTTCAGCCCGATTTTGTCCGCGTTCAACCAGCTGGGAGGCGGTGTTCCAATCGTAGCCAACAGCCAAGGAAGCCAAATCGGTATGGATATGCTTGCGGCGGCGGTTGCGAGGGGCTACATGATGGCACCACAGCCAGTAGTGAGCGTTGAGGAGATAGACCGCACCCAGCGAAGGGTGCAGACGATAGAGAATATCGGCAGGCTTTAAGATTGAGTTATTTCATCAAAATTTGCGTTCTAAGCGGTTTTTAGCCAAAGGTGGTAAAGTTACACACCCAAGGCATGAAAAACGTCTTAGAGCGCAAAATTTTGGCTTATTTTGAAAAATTAACTGTTTGAGGAGCAAACATATTGCGAAAAATCGTATCTTTGCAACCGAAAGAACTTAAAATCAGAGAAAATCAATGGCAAAACTAAGGATATACAACGACATCGACAGTCAAGACAACAAGTTTTGGTATCAATGGTGGGGTGGTGACTGCATTTGCTTTCAAGATATAGATGCTTTCGCTGCAAGCATACCGAAAGATGACGATACCATCGACATGAGGATATTCTGCAATGGTGGTTCCGTCGTGGAGGGCTGGGCTATCTACGACCGATTGAGACAGAGCGGCAAGAAGATAACCTGCACCATCGAGGGGAAGGCTGCATCGATGGCGACCATCATCATGTTGGCAGCACCGAAGGAGAGCCGCAAGGCTTACGAGAATGCAGCCTTCCTTCTGCACAATCCGTGGGTGCCTGGATGGGCTTTGGGCGACCAGCTGAACGCCAAAGACCTAGCCAACCAAGCAGAGGAGATGCAGATGTGGCAGGATAAGATGGTGAATGCATACGTGGAGCGGTGCGAGTGCGACCGAGAAGAGATTCAAACACTCATGGATAAGGATATTTTCATCAACACCAGCGAGGCTTTGCGCCTAGGACTTATCAGCAGCACCGTGCCAGCAATCAGCGCAAGCGTAAGTAAACGCAATATAGAGAACTTTATTAATTCCAAACAAAAAAATCCAAAAGCAATGGAGAAGAAAACAGAAGTGAAGGCTTCGCTCCTCGACAAGATTCTCGCCAAGCTGGGCGTGAAGACACTTGAGGAAGCAGAGCAGGCGGTGGCAGAGCCACAAGCCAAGGTAGAGCCAAAGGCGATGGAACTCAACACAGCGGACGGTCAGGTCCTGACCGTAGAACGTGAGGAAGGCGACCCACAAGTTGGCGACAAGGCAAGCCCCGATGGCACCTTTGAGATGCCCGACGGCAAGACCATCGTCGTGGAGAACGGTGTAATCACAGACATTCAGACTGGCGACGAGGGTGGCGACGAAGACAATGAGAACGAAGACGGTGGCGACGATGGCGGCAGCGCATCAACGACCGACAACGAGACCGTAGCCAAGCTGAAGCAGCAGGTCGCAGCACTTAAACAGCAACTGACCGACACCAAGGCGCAGCTCGCAGGTGCGCAGAAACTTGCCAAGAGCAAGGAAGACATGCGTATCTTGAATGCCGTGAAGATGGCAGGAGGTGCGGAGAAGGTACTGGCAGGCTATAGCAGCCACTACCAGCCAGCGCAGCGACAGCCAAGCGGCAAGGGTGCGGGCGACAACGCACCGATGAGCCGTGAAGAGGGCAAGGAGGCTATCAAAGCCAAGCTGAAGAAGCTCCACGGCAAGAAGAAGTAATTAATAACCCATTAAATCAAGAAAAATAATGGCACAGACATTTACAAAACAGCAGCTGGAGAAACTGACCCTCCAGCCCGAAAACCTTGCGAGTATCAAGGATGCGATTCAAGAGACATTCTACCAAGATGAGAATTTCTCCGATTTCGTGAACATCGTCAAGGTCAAGAACGACGACCCTATCGCTCTCATCGGTGAGATGGAGATGGTAGGAAAGAAGGGTGGAGGTTGCGACCCTACCTACGAGGAGAAGGGCATCGCCAACTCGATGAAGCGTTGGAAACTCGGACAGTGGGAAATCCCAATTAAGATTTGTTACGAGGCATTGAAGGGCACTATCGCAGAGTACAGCTTGAAGACTGGCACAGCCATTGGCGACCTTTCCAGCACCGACTTTATGGCAATCTACACCGACGCACTCCAGCGTGCCATCCAGCAGATGATTTGGCGATTCGGCTGGTTTAGCGATACAGCGGCAGCCTTGTCGGGCTCGGGTGGCGGCAAGCTTACCACTGGCTCGGACGTGAGCATGTTCAACGTGTGCGATGGTTTGTTCAAACTTATCTTTACAGCGACTGCTAGCAAGAACCACACCACCATCGCAGCCAACAGCGAGCCCACAGCGGCATCGCAGGTTTCAGCCATTCGCAAGAAGGGTGTGGCAACATCACTCATCGACGGCATGTTGATGGACGTTGACAGCCGCATCATTGACGACAGCAAGGCGGTGCTCCTTATGACACGCAGTCTTGCGGATGCACTGACCTACGACATCAAGCAGACATACCATGACCGCATGCCATGGGAGAAGGTATTCGATGGTTTCGATGTAGCCACGTATAACGGCATCAAGATTGCACGTGTCGGCATTTGGGACAGAATGATTAACGCATACGAGAAGGGCACGGAAACCGTGAACCTTCCACACCGTGCGGTATTCTGCAATCCTAAACACCTTATGGTGGGCACCGATGCGGAGTCTCTTATCAGTGATTTGGATATTTGGTTCGACCAGAAGGAGCGACGCAACTACTTGTACGCAACTGGCAAGATTGGCACAGCACTCCTTGAAGAGGACATGATTTGGGCTGCGTACTAAATCAATCCAAATCTTCAGCATGTATTAAGTCTTTATCAAAAATCCTTATCGCCCGAAAAGGCGGTGGGGATATAACAATTTAAAGCAGATTTAAAGAATATGACAGCAAACACATGCGAGAGCCTTATCGCCAAGGACATCATCATCCCTTGCGAAGACCAAGTAACGAAGGGACTTGAGGGCGATGGACTTATCATCAACAGAGACGACATCGACTTTACCAAGACCATCGTGGAGGGTAATCTTATCAGCGCAATCGTCTTGAAGACTGGCAAGAAAGCCTACGCCATACGTCAAGAGGGTAGCAAGCCGTTCACTGGAGCCAAGACGGAACTCACCGTCGGCACCTATCGCAACAGCTGGAAGAACACCATCGCCATCGTTGTATTGGCGAACACACCCGATGTTTGTGCGAACATCATCGACGGACTGGCGAACGGAAAGTTCGTGGTTATTCTCCGTAACCTTTCCAAGGGCTCGGACGGAAAAGCCGAGTATCAAGTGTTCGGTTTTGCGCAAGCATTGAAGGCAAGTGCAGGCGAGAACGACAAGTACAGCGACGACACAGAGGGCGGCTGGCTCATTACACTGGAGGAAGAGAGCGTGCCAAAGGCAGCTTATTTCTTCTACGACACCAGCAGCGAACAGACAGCGGCGAAGTATGCCAGTCTCACAACAGCCGTAGGAGGCTAGAGCCTATGACCTACGAGGAAGCGAAAGCCAAGGTGGAGGAATTGAGGGAGCGTTTCGACGAGCCCTTCAGCCCCACCGACAAGGCGACTATCGAAACTCTTTATTTCGAGGTAACACGAAAGCGGTTCGTGCCAACGACCTGCCAGCAGTGTTACCACGATGCATTGATTGAAATTTATTTGAAACTCAAAAAAGAAAAGGCTATGCCAAAACAATGTAATTACGTGATGAAGGCAGGATTCATCATCTCCTGCCCCGATTTCTACCATGGAAAGATTTTCACAAACGAGAACTTGACCGACAAGGTAGCGAAGGAATACCTCGACCGATTCCCACACATGGAGGGCTACTTTCAGCAGATGCCCGAAGAGGAACTCATCGAAAACAAGGAGCAGCCAGCAGACGCAACAGCAGACAAGCAGCCTACTGGCGGTTCAGATGAGACCGCTGGGAAGAAGCCCACAGCCAACACCAAGGGAGGCGATAAGAAGGAAGACACCGACCCGACCGAAAAGGCAGGGAAGGAAGAATAAAACAACAAGCAAAGCGACACAAGCAAGATGAACGTAAAGACAGTTAAGAAGCCACAGCGGAGATTCGACACCAGTTACGTGAGCCGATTCAAGATGCAATCCTACGGATATGACAATCTCTATCCGCAGAACCTTGCACGCATCACGGAGGCGAGCGGTACGGCAATGCTTTGTCTTAACCGCTATTCCCGATTCATCGAGGGCTACGGATTCGACAGCGAAATTTTGTCCGCACTGGCAATGAATTTTCAAGGCGACACGGCAGACGATATTCTGCGCAACGCAGCGCAAGACCTAGCCCGATTCGGAGGTTTTGCCCTGCACGTCAATTACAACGTTCTCGGGCAGGTGTCGAGCGTGAGCCACGTACCATTTGAAAATTGCCGACTGGAAGAGACGGACGACAAGGGGAACGTGGCGCACGTCTTGTTGCATCCAGACTGGACGCAGAAGAAGACACGCAACGGGAAGCGATTGATAGTGAACGAGAATAACATCGAGCGCATCAACGTCTTCAACCCCGACCCCGAAATCGTCTTGAAGCAGATTGCGAACGAGGGCGGCATCGACACCTACAAGGGGCAGATTTTGTGGTGCTCAATGAACGGAAAGTTTATCTATCCGACCGCAAGCTACGATTCAGCCATCACGGAGATTTCCACCGACGAGGGACTGGGAAACGTGAAGATGCGAAACGTGAGAAACAACTTTCTCGTATCGTGTATGCTGATAACCAAGAAGGGCGTGCCGAAGTTTGACGAGAATGACAATGAGGTGGAGAGCGGACAGATGATTTCCGATGAAGACCTTTTGCAGTTCCAAGGCGATGAGAAGACAGCCAAGATTCTTGCTGTAGAGGTTGAGAACGAGGAAGACGAGCCGAAGGTGGTAGCCTTCCCTACCAAGAACTTTGACAAGGAATTCTCAGTGACCGACAGCAGCGTGATTGAACGTATCTATGCGCAGTTCCACCAAGAACTCTTTTACGCAATCCGTATTGGCAAGCTGGGATTCAGCGGTCAAGTTATGCAGGACGCATACGAGTACTACGCTGGAGAGGTAACGACCGAGCAGCGTTTCATCGAGCGAGCCTTCAGGAAGATTTTCCTGCACTGGCACGACCCAGCCATTCGGAACCTAGAACCAAAGCTGCAGCCGTTGAAATATATCAGCAGCGAGGCGGCAGGAAACAACACTATAGACTAGAGCCTATGGAACAACAGAAGGAACGAAAGCAATTATTGTCGGTTGAGCAATTCAGAGAATTGGCACGACCGACCAGCGCACACCTAGATGAGGAAGAAGTGAACGCATACATTCGTGAGTGCGAAGATGCGAACATCATACCTGCTATTGGGTGGAAGCGATTCAAGGCAGCGACCGAAGAAAATGGAGAGTGGGGCGATTCGGTATTGCCCGATTTCCAGCCCGATGTTTTCCTTGATGGTGGAGAATATGAGACCGCTAAGGAGGGGAGCGGTTGCAGCCAAGACACAACGAAGGCGCAGAAGTACACCAG
>ERZ808240.1218-NODE-1218-length-32447-cov-28.223790_pt1 | contig 32447 bp, 18 predicted proteins | sample MGYA00521084_ERZ808240 | MGnify/ENA primary metagenome ERZ808240 (study PRJEB31516, sample SAMN03275571) | gut metagenome | biome: mammalia-associated habitat; material: feces | host: Papio cynocephalus | place: Kenya | collected 2012-08-06 ... | reverse complement strand
TACTTCCTATCTTTTTGCCGACCTCATCAGGTATCTTTCCGCCCGAAAAGGAAAAGCAAAGGCAGACCGTTATTTCTTCCTCTTTTTCCTTATCCTACATGATCTGTTAAACTATCTCAGGGATGCAACGACAGACTGGACCATCTTCCTCCTGAGGAGGATTGTCATCAGCACCTTCCAAGGTTCCTGTGAGGAAGGGGAGAGGATCATCCATGACGATTTCAAGGACATCAGAGACGATAACAACGTACAGTTTCCGGCCATTCCCAACTAAAGAAAAAAATTTTTTTAGAAATTGTTGACATCCGATTCTGGATTGAGTATAGTATTAACGCTCTTCTAAGGAAGACCTTAGATAAGCAACAATCAAACAGATAATAAATTCCAACATAAAAATTCCTTTTGCTCTCTCCTCTGGCACATACGTGTCAGGGGAGTTTTCTTTTTCCAAGAAAAAATTGATTGCTTCCAAGGGAAAAGGTAGAATAAAAAGGCTTGGAAAATAATAAAAAGGACAACATCATGAAATTTGATACGCTAGTCAAGGAACTGAAATACAAAGTCCTAAAAGAAGTCGCAAAAGACTACTACGAGGGAGACCTCTGGGAAAAAAGGGTAGACATTCCAAAAAGGATTTCCCCTGGCCCCAAGGCAACAAGGCGTTGCTGTATCTATAAAGAGCGGGCCATCGTTGCCGAACGAATCAAACTCGCACTCGGTGGGGATAAGAACAACCCGAACCTTCTGGAAGTCATCGAATCAGCCTGTGATCAGTGTCCCTTTGGTGGCAGGCAGGTCAGTGACCTCTGCCGTGGCTGCCTAGCCCACCGATGTGAAGAATCCTGTCCGAAAAAGGCCATTAGTTTCGATGAGAATCTGCGTGCCCATATAAATAAGGATAAATGCATCAACTGTGGACTATGTGCAAAGGCATGCCAGTTCGGTGCCATCGTCAACCATCGCCGTCCCTGCGAGGCCGCCTGCAAGATCAATGCCATCCATGCACGGGAAGACGGAATCTCCCAAATCAACTACGATGACTGTACAGAATGCGGCGCCTGCTCTTACGCCTGTCCTTTCGGGGCAATCAGGGATAAATCCTATATCACAAAGTGTATCGACATCCTCAAGAATCCGGAAAACGACGGCCATATCTATGCCGTCATTGCCCCTTCTATTGCGGCTCAGTTTGCCCCTGCCAAACTTGGCCAGGTGCTTACAGGTATCAAAAAGCTCGGTTTCAGCAAAATCTATGAGGCTGCCCTAGGTGCCGACTATGTTGCCTATAACGAATCTAAGGAGCTAAGCGAGGAAGGCTTCGCCATCTCGTCCTGTTGCACAGCTTTTGTCAACTACATCCACAAGGCATTCCCTGAATTAGTCGAAAAGATTTCCAAGAATCTCTCCCCTATGGCGGCAAGGTGCAAAATCATCAAACAGAAGGACCCTAAGGCAAAGACCGTCTTCATCGGGCCCTGCATTGCCAAGAAAAAAGAAAGGTTCAACGAAAGGTCCGCTCCTTATGTCGACAACGTCATCACCTTTGAGGAACTTCAGGCGCTATTCGGAGCACGGAACATCGATGTCGAAAAGGTAGAGGAATCCACAATCGACGATGCCTCCTTCTTCGGCCGTATTTTTGCCCATTCCGGCGGACTTAGTGATGCCGTAAATGAAGCCCTGAAAGAACAGAATTCCTCTTTCGAAGTCAAACCGGTAAAAGCATCCGGTCTTGATCAGTGCAAGAGGAACCTCAGCAACGTCAAAAAAGGAACCTTCCAGGGTAACTTCCTGGAAGGAAGGGCATGTGCAAACGGCTGCATCGGTGGTCCGGGATGTCTGACCCATCAGCTTTCCGACCAGGCAAAGATTGACCGTTACGGCAAGAGGTCGACCCAGCCCTCCATCAAGGCGGCGAGGGAAAGCTGCGGAGCAGCAGACGACATCTCGGGATTTGGAAAATAAGGATCGGCAGTCTTCATGACTGCCTTTTTTAAAAGGAAAGAACCAATGAAACAGGAATATAGTTATGGTGCCGTTGTCTACAAAGAAGAGAAAGGAAAAATCCTTTTTCTGATAGAATATAGGCAGCTAGGCCACATTTCCCTTCCCAAGGGCCACATTGAGAAAGGGGAGACCCCTTACCAATGTGCGCTACGGGAAATCATGGAAGAGACAAATCTTGATGTCAGTCTTTATCCCTCCTTCCAGCATAAGATTTCCTATTCGCCAAAGCCGGGTGTCTGGAAGGACGTCACGTTCTTCCTTGCGAAGGCAAAAACATTTGATCTCATTCCCCAGAAAGAGGAAGTCAGCGAGGCGAAGTGGAGGACACTAGAGGATGCTCTCTCCGTCCTGACTTTCGACAGCGATAAGGAAACACTAAAGGATGCGGCCAATTTCTTAGAGCAACATGAAGAGATCAAAGGAAGCTGTTCACTACAATAGGTCAAGAATCAAGGGTAAGGATACATCGATTGAGAAGAGACTTCGGATAGCACTCTATCACGAAGGATTCCGCTACCGGAAAAACGTTTCCTCCCTTCCTGGACATCCAGACATTGTCCTTACCAAAGAAAAGATTGCTATCTTCTGTGATGGCGACTTCTTTCATGGATATGATGTCACGAGTACCCTAGATAAGATTAAGACAAATCATGACTTCTGGAAAAAGAAGATTAGGAAGAACAGAGTGCGTGACGAAGAGGAGAATGAGAAGCTTGTGGCCCTAGGCTATCTTGTCCTGCGGTTCTGGGAACATGAGATAGACAATCATCTCGAGGAAGTCCTCAACGAAATCGGAATGACCGCAAGGAAGAGAGAAGAAGAGAAAAAGAAAGGCCGGTCCTTTTCTTAGGACCGGCTCTTTTTTTACCAGATAGTGACACGCTTCTTTAACGGAAGGTACCTCTTGTCCTTTGAAGTGACATTAAAGGTCTTGTACCACTCCGGGAAATTTCTCGGCTGCCTGTTTGCACGTAGCTCACAGGGGGCATGGACATCGGTGACCAGAAGAAGCTGAGTGTATTCATCCTTTGCTTTCCTGCACCAGATTCTGCCCCAGTTTTCGAAGTACCCCTTATAGTCCGGTTTCTTCCTCTTGGACCTTAGTTCAAGAGTAACGCCCCTGCCGCCGTTGTCGGCAATGTTCTCGGAAACGATAAGCTGTCCGTTGACCACTCCTCCATGGAACTTGATTTTATCGAATTCATCAATCCTCTGTTTAGTCAGTTCCTTGAAGGCTGCGAAGTCCTTGTCCGTCCACCAGTTCTTCAGATTTCCTTTTTCGTCGAAGTGGGCACCATTATTGTCAAAGGCGTGGGAAATCTCATGACCGATGACCGCGCCGATTCCGCCAAGGTTCTTGCTCTTGTTCTGCTTAATGGAATAGAAGGGCTTCTGAAGAATGGCGGCGGGGAAGGTAATATCGTTGGAGAAAGGATTATAGCAGGCATTGACCCTGTGTCCAGGCCTTGCCCAAAGTGAGCGGTCGACGGGCTTATTGAGCTTGTCGAGTTCATGCTGTGCCTTAAGGGCGGAAAGCTTGCTCCTGGATTCATAAAGACTATCCTCTTCCGAAACCTTCAGCTTCTTGTAGAAAGAGTCGATTTTATCCGGATATCCCCTCTTGATCTCGATAGTGTCAAGCTTCAGAATCGCCTTCTTTTTGGTTGCCGGGGAGAGGAAGGTGTTTTTTGCCCTGCGTCCCTTGTAGGCCTCAATGATATCCTTGACTAAGTTCACGACATCCTTCTTGGCCTCTTCTCCGAAGTAAGTCCGCCCATAATAGACACCGACAGGTTCGGAGAAGGCGGAAGAGGCAAGGGAATAGGCACGTTTCTTCAATGCCGGATCATGTTTGATTCCGACAAGGGTACGATGATAGACGTTGGCAATTTCATAGGCCTTATCCGAAAGATACTTTGCCCCGTTCCTTAAGGCGTTGACATAGGCCCAGTGGATATACTTTTCAAACGTAGTGGCATTGAAGTAGTTCTTAAAACCGTTGATAGCCTTAGGATCATAGACGATGACACTTTCCGGATACTTGTCTCCGTATAGGGATTTTAGGAAGGAGAGGAAATCAAAAGGAAGCAGGAGCTTAGCGACAGAGGCTGTCGTCCTTGGATGATAGTTGTCGACATAGTCTGCCCATTCAAGCTGGGACTTCACGTTCTGTGCAACTAATGCATCAAAGGCAAACGTGTCATCTAAGAAGGTTTTCTGCCTGTCTTTCGGCCTTTTCACTAAATTAAGAAGATTCTGTGCACAGCTGCGATAGACGGAAAGCAGCTTCTTTCCTGCCTGGTTGTCTTTTGCATAGTAGGTCGTATCCGGAAGGATGATACTCGGGCCAGTGAGAATGAAAGAATGTTTGGCAGTGTTCTTCCTATCAACATCCACACCGAAAGAGAAAGGAAGATCCCTTCCGCTCCTAGAAAGGGACTTTGCCTTCCTGTTGAGCTGTCCGATGTCTTTTACGGAAGAAATCTTTTTTAGTAAAGGAAGAAGAGGAGTCCTTCCGTCCTTATTCCGTTTCTTCCGGTCTAGCACCTTACGATATAAGGAAATCGCCCCTGTCCTTTCTTTGACCGGGATTTCCTTCTTGCCTGCGACCATCAGGTCGAAGTCTTTCCTTAGCTTTTTCCTCACATTTTCGTCAAGCCTGGCAAAACCGCCGGTAGAGGGACGATCGGAAGGGATTTTTGCCTTCTTCAACCAGTCTCCGTTGACAAACTGATAAAGATCATCCTGAATACGTACTTTTTTTGCAGCCATTTTCCGTCTCCTTTCCATCATGAATAGGCAAAAAGAATAACGATATCTTATTCTGTTCTTCTATAAAAAGTATAACACAGAAAAAAGGAAAGATGGAAAGGCGGGAACAGGAATGAAGTCCGCTGAAATCAGCGGAAAAAAGAAAGAAAAATAGCTTCTGCTTTTGGCAAAGGTTTTTCTGGTTTGGAGGAAATCCGTTATAGTAATAAAGTAAACAGAAAGGAAAAACATTCCTATGGATAAAGAAAAAAGGATTGCCTTCTTCGATGACAAGGCAGAAGGATGGGACAGAAACAGCCAGGAAAGAAAAGAGGAGCTTTCTTCTTTGCTGTCTCTTCTCCCCTTAAAGAAAGGCAGGAAAGTGTTAGACGTTGCCTGCGGAACAGGGGTCAGGACTCCACTCTTAGAGGAAATCACCCAGGCGGAAGTAAAAGCCATTGACTTTTCCCCGAAAAGGATTGAGAAAGCAAAAGAAAAGTACAAAAGGAAAAAGAACAGGGTGTTTGTCTGCGAGGATTTCCTGGAAGGAAAGGAATCCGGATATGATTTCGTCTTGATCTTTAATGCCTATCCTCACTTTCTCGATGTCAAGGAGTTTGAGGCTTCCCTAGCTAAGGCAGTTAGACAAGGCGGATATTTTGCTATCCTGCATGACTTGTCCAGACAGGAGTTAACTAGGCACCATAGGCACTGTCAGGATCTCAGCCGGGAACTAAAACCGGCAAAAGAAGAAGCAAAACCTTTTGAAAAAGACTTCACAATAGAGAAAACACAGGAAGGGGAGCATCTCTTCCTTATCTTAGGAAAAAGAAAATAATTTTCCCTTCTTTGTTTTTTCTCCTCTTACCATCCCATATTAAGCAAGAGGGGAGAAGCTATGGCCTTCTCCTCCCACCATAAAAGGAGAATATGGATGAAAAGAACAAAGAAGTTTGCCGTACTCTGCTCATTAGCCGTCTTAGGAATGGGACTGGTCGGAGCAAAAAGGAATGAAGGAGTGCCAAAACAGGAAAGTGTTCCGGACGGAATCACCCTGAAAGGAAACGAGTCCATCCACTTAAGCAATCCGAAGTTCGCCAAAAACCCAGATGGAACCTACACTGAAACCGTTCACTACACTCTGCAGCCTTCCGGGATTGTCGGTGCTAAGTTCTACACGACTCTTGCCTGGGTCCAGGGTGAAAACAATAGTTATGACTGGAGTAGCATCGACAACAGCAGAAACGTCGAAGACTATGTCACCTATAAAAGGGACACGACAGCGCAGACAATCTCTTTCACCTGTAAGAAAGAATTCGGGCGGGAAAGGCGCTTCGATAGGGCATTGGAGGACGACACAAGCAAAAACGCCGCCATTTTCATCAACTACTCCCGCAAGCGGATTGAGAAGGCAAGTGTTTCGTTGACGGCAGAGAAATTCACGAACGGAAAACCGATTGTTGTCAAAATCAACAAAGCCAAGTACTCCATCGGTTCCACTGGAGATACGAAAGAAACCGAGAAAATCGAAATCGGCTACAAAGGAACACCGATTGCCGATTTGCTAGGCAATATCCAGGAGCCGACTTCGGCAACATCAATAACATACGATGGAAGAATCTATTCGAGTGCCGCGGAAATCCGGGCAGCCATTGCGCCAGTATATGAGCAATATCTAAAAAGCTGTATTTCCTCTTCCGATGCGACTTCCTTCAATAAAGAGACTTTCAAAGAAAAAGGAAAATATTCCTACACTCACTTTGGAGCAAGAAACGCTGCGGCAAATTTCATCACCAATTACAATGCCGCAGCAGAGAAGGGAACGGCAGGTTTCTATGTCAAAGTCACTGTCGCGGAAGAAGTAATCTACGATAAAATTATCAAGTTCAGCAACGACAGCGACAGGCTTGATAGCGTCACAGTAGATACGACAAACGTCGTCTTCTAAGAAAAAAAGGGATGCCTTGGAACAAAGCCTAATTCTTTGGCATCCCTTCTTTTACTTTTCGTCGTTCCTATAGACAGGACGGCCGTCAAAGTCATTAAGCCAGATGATTTCGCCTTTTCTTCTGGTCGACGGAACATCAATCACCCGCTGATTAGAGGATCCGCGCCATTTCAGTTTGTTCGGTCCAGGATTTTTAGAAGCAACATAGGGGCCGTCCACAAGGACATCAATATACTTCATCCTGGGAAGATCTTTGATATCCTCATAAAGGAAACCAGTATATACCCAGATTGTTTTGTCGGGATAGTTTTTCTTGATCCAGGCCATGAGCCTAGTAGCAGACTCGCGCGAAGCAGGATAAGTTGCTTCGCCACCGGTAAAGGTGACACCAGCTATTTCTTTTCGGTCAAGCTGTTCTTTAAGCGCAGAAAAAGTATCCTCTCCCCTAGGGACACCGGCATTTGGATCCCAGGTTTCCGGGTTATGACACCCTGGGCAATGGTGTGTGCATCCGGCACACCAAAGAACACAGCGGAGTCCATCTCCGTTAACCTGATTGTTCTTGTCGATCTTAATAAGATTCATCGTCGGTTACCTGCTCTTACGATCTCGGATTTCTGCCCTCTTAGCATCGTTCCTTTTAGTGGAACCGGCGACCTTGGAATAGCCTAAATAGCCACAGACCCGGTTAATGGTCGTAATATCGGTTGAATGACAGACAGGGCAGACATCCTCATTATCATCCACCGTTGTTCCGCAGTGGTTACAATAACTCTTGGCAATGTTGACCCCAAAGTAATAGCCAAGTTTCCTGGCACGTTCAATGGCCTGGGAAATATACTTCAGGTTCCTTCCGGTAGTAAACCGGCAGTACTGGATATGCCCTCCGGAAGCAAGATGGAAATAACGGAATTCGGCATCCTGCTTTTCAAACGGGGTGATATCTTCGCTGACATGCCTATGGAAGGAATTAGTAAAGTAGGCACGGTCGGAAACATTTTTGATTACGCCGTATTTCTTCTTGAACTGGTTCAGCTGCGTTCCGCAGAGAGACTCGGCCGGAGTGCCATAAATGGCAGCAATATAAGGGATATCCTTTCCATAATGTGTTTTCTTTTCTTCGACATAGTCGGAAATATACTTTAACGTCTTATAGGCAAAACAGTCAGGATTATCCTTCTCCTGATAAAGGGAATGACCATTATAAAGTTCCTGAAGTTCATTCAGGGCTGTAAATCCGAAAGAGAAGGTTGCTTTTTTAACAAGTGGCTCAATATTATCCGTGGGTTTAAGATAACCGAATCCGCCTTGACAGAAGGCAACAGGATCAAAGGATGCCTTCAGCTTAGAAAGATAATAATAAGTCTTAATATGAAGCTGATTGATCCTATCCAGATAATAATCAAGGACCTTGAAGAAGTCTTTTCCTTCTACCTGTGCCTTACGGAGAATCATCGGAAGATTAAGCGAAATGGCGCCCCCATTGAACCGTCCAGTGAAAACAGGCCGGTCATTCTCATTGACAGGGGTGAGATTTCCAGACTGATATAAAGGACTAAGATATGCCCGGCATCCCATCGGTGAAACGATTGCATCAACCCACTCGGGGTTTTCCTGCACTCGCCGGTTTCCGTCAAGATACCAACGGGAGACTCCGAATTTATGATACTTATGGAAGACTTTAGCGATGGAAGGCTCAACGTGGCTTGCAAGAGCAGAATCGACAAGCTTTTCATCCGGCCTATCTAGGCTAAGCCAATCCGGATACCTAGCCTTGCCCGAACATTCCACTCCAATCTTATAAAGCCAGTTCAGTTTCTTCCCTTCACCATGAAGTTGCTTTGTATAAAGGAAGACAAGCTTAGGGAAAATCGCAGGTCGCTTATGTCCTGGATGTCCTTGGCCATGCCTACGGACTTCCAAGGCGACCTGCCAGACTAAAGTGCCAAACCGTGTTTCATCACAGCCGCCTGTAAAAGTAGTGAAAGGATAGTCGCCGCGGGAGGAAGCGACCGTATTGAAGGTATGCTCAAAACCCTGGAATCCCTGCTCGAGATCACGCTTCGTCTTGCTCCAGGCAAACTCATCGGCCTTCTTCTCATCGTAGGTGCCGCCGACTTCCTCAGTCAGTGCCTTAAACTCGTCAAGATAACCAAGATAGGATTTCTCGGCATAGGGCGCGAGGACGGAGTCGATTTCCGGAACGGTAAAACCCCCATACTGCCTAGACGCACAGTTCCTCGTGATATCCGAAATCAGATTGCAGGCAGAACGGACGTCTTTCGGTTCGTTGTATCCGATGTTCTCCCATTCAAAGCCGCCCTGAAGAACCTTGCCCCTGTCGAAGAGACAGCAGTTATAGGTAAGAAGACGGGAAGAGATATCATGAATGTAGATATACCCCTCGTCATAGGCGATTCTCTCCTCATCAGAAAGGAAGTTCTTCCTATAGATCTGTTTGGAAAAAGCATTATAGGTCAATGTACGGCGGGTGGAGACAAGAGCAGAAGTGGTGTTGGCGTTAGAACGGTCAGCCCTGAAATTGAGCTGATCCACCGTCTTGATTGCTTCATCCATCCTGCGGACAAATTCGGTTTTATAGTTCCGGTAATCCCGGTAGCTTTTCGCGACAACAGGCGAAACCTGATCAAGGGCGAGCTCGACATAGGTATGCCTTTTTAGGACAGGTATGTTCTCCAGTCCGGATTTCAGCCTTTCTGACTCGACGATGGAGCGCAGCTTATCCCACTGCCCATCAGAAAAAACGACGTTAACCCGGTCACAGGACTTCGTCACCGCATTTTTAATCTTTGCAAAGTCGTACGGAACAAGACTTTTGTCTTTTTTGATAATCATCATTTTCACTCTCCCCGTAATATCAGCTCGGTCTTTTCAGACGTGTAACCATAGTAGTGTTTTTTCAATTCCAGTTCAATAAGTTTGCATTTGGTTTTCTTTACTTCTGTATACTATTTTTCAATCCTTGACAGAAAAGTGTTTTCATGACGCTCAATAACGCTTTTCTACTCTTCTTCCAGGATTAAAAATGAGTTTTAGTCATACAAAATATTGTGGGTGATAAGAAATGAAGTCAAGTGAAACCAAGAATATGAGCAAAATGTACTGCACCTTAAATATTGGACATTAGATGGGGCTGCTGCAACATAAATGGTCAGGTTCAATGGTCCTTTTTCTAACAGGAACATCGCTGAGCCGCCGGACTCTTCTACTTTTGCCGGACAAATCCATTCATTCTTCAATTGCTTCTTGAGTTCCGCGAAGCTGCGGAACTGTTTTTCGTATTCCTAGAACATCTCCTTTTTCCTCTTGAAGAATAAGTCCTCCGTCTTTCCGTTGTCCAGGCAGTTCTCCTTTTCCATTCTTAGGAATCTGCTGTGCAGCCTGGAAAGCATGTCCGTCACCTGCCTCCACGTATGCTTTATCAAAAACCCCTCCTATTGCACCAGGCAGACGTGATGAGTGAAGGACGGATCCTTCAGTCATCATTGTCCCGCCTCTTGGTCCAATAAGAGAGGTTCAATACACTTCCAACATCCACCCCAGCCAACTACTGAAGCGGATCAGGATTTTCCAGCAGTTCCTGTTTCCGCCTATCTAAGCAATACGTTTAAGGATTTGTGAAAATGGATTGATCGATAGTCGCCTCGTAAGTGAAGTTCCCTTTTCCATCATGGGCAAACACATCAAGATATATCTTATCGTTAAGGAAGAAGATGTTTTTCACATTGAATTTCTTGAATTCGCCTGTCCCATCCACAGTTCCTGTTAACGGAATGGTAGCTAAGCCGACATAGTCTCCCTCCCAGCTATAAATTCCGACTTTGGCGTTATAGGACCCATCCTGAGTATAAAGCATGTAGATGTAGCTTCCGTCCGTAGTGAGTTGCCTGTTCAAGACGTTTTCCGTATTTCCTTCCTCTTTTTCCGGCTGTTGATTCGGGAAGCTTTTTCCAGTCAGGCTTCCATTCTCGTCGGCAAAATAGAATTTATTGTTATCGAAGAAAACATACTCTTTATGAACATCACTATAGGTTCCATAGATTGCCTTGTCGTCCGTTCCGGTGACTGTCAACTCCGCATCAGAAGTCTTTTCCAAAGTGGCTGGATCGTAGAACGTAATCGTCGATGTTCTCTTGTTGAACACACCTAATTTCCCGTCTTTGGCGAAGATAGTCGTGGCTTTGATCCATTCTGCATCGTCCTGATTTGCGGTTAAATTGAAGACATCCGATTGCTTTTCAATCGTGACACCCGTGTCTGTGACATTAAGCTGTGCAAGGATTGCCGCCTGAGAGCCGCCGTTGACGGCGATCGTGGCATAGACCTTTCCATCCAGGGTGACAGCCGAATCGATGATGCTCTCCTTGTCTTCTCCATTATAGGAAATGGTGATCTTTTTCCCTTCCGTATTCAAAAGCTTGCTCGTGAACTTTGGCTCTTTTTCCTTGTTGGCGGCTTTTCCGATATATCCTCCTAGAGTGGTAGAATCGAAGTGCTTGGCAAAATTAGAGGAAAACATCGGAGTGGAGATGAAGAAACCATCATTCGCAATCTTAGAACACATCAGATAAACATCATCACCGTCCCTTATCAATTGATACGCCCGGCTCTCCCAACTTGTTCCGAATTTCCAATAGTCCCAGTATGCTCCTGGTATCTTTTCATAATCGAAGCAGTATTTCTGGTCTGCAGGGGTGTGGTAAACTTCGTTGCCTTCCCAATCAAAGACAAGGGTTCTGAAATTATAGGTATCATTTTGCTGGGTAGTGACAATAATATAGTCGTCGTTGCCAGCAAGATCATTGACCCGTTCACTATCCTCCAAAGTTCCCCAGCTTTCAAAGTTGCCAATGAAGTCTGCACTCAGCCTATTCCCGTCTCCATCCAGAAGCCATGTTCGGTCTCCGGTATAGACGGCAAATTTTTTCAGCGTCTTATTATACGCAAGGCCTTTGACGGATACATCCCAGGAAAACTTTAGCGTTATCTTTCCGACTTCTTCCAAAGTATCCTTGCTATAAACCGCTAGCTCGTGTGCTGCCGAACCGCTTGTATTCGCTTTAACAAGGCCTAATTTATCATCTCCTAAATCAACGATGCTTCCAAGATTATCCCATATGGCATCATGTTCAGGGATAATAAGGTTACTTCTGACTTCGTTCATTGTGCTGAAGTCGAATTTAACCAGAGCCGCCTTTTTTCCTTCATAAGCACCAATGAAGGAATAAAGGAAGCCATTGTCAATGAAAGAAGAATAAGGGATTTTCAATTCACCGGTAGAGTCTTTATAGAAGCTACTGTTCTTGATGGAATAGAAGGTAGCGTCAGCCATTTTATCTTTCTTGGCTAGTTCATGGTTTTCGAGATAGGAAGGGAAAGAATATTTCGGTTCCTCTCCAAGACTCGTTAAATGGATTTCTCTGAGTGAGATATTTCCTTTATAGTCCCCACGAAGGGTAAGCTCGATTGTATTTTCTCCTTCGACAACATTAATGTTGCGCAGAGATAATTTCTGGAAGGCGTTATTTGCCTTATTTTCATCCGAGTTCTCTACCTTTTTTGTGGCGACATCATTGGAAAGGTTCTTGCTGGCTCCGTTGACTTTAAACGAAACAACCTGGTTTAATATCGAAGCATTTGAAACATAGGCATCATTTTCCCTTTCACAGGAAAGAGCTAAATCAATACTGGCGTCAGCGGTAGTGAAGGTTGCTGATTTGAAGGTGAAGGTAAGTTTTCTGGTTTCTCCATCCTTGGAGGAAAGAACCGCTTCGTTGGTTGCCGTCCCCGGGAAAGAGCCATCTGCGCCTATTTCATAGACGTCAGTGTTCTTCTTCTCAAAGCCTTCCCTGGAAGGGGAACAATCCGCATTTAATGCCTTCTCTGTCTTTATCTTAGTAAGGATCGTTTCAGAAGAAGTGCCGTTTTGGATTTTAACCTTAACAGTGGTATCGGAACCAAAGGTAATCGTTTTATCTGCGTCTTCAATCGTGATCTTATCATTGCCTATACGTCTCTTGTTCCCGCAGGAATATTGGGCAGTGACTTCCAAAGAGGATAAATCCGCATCGGAAAGCTTCTCTCCATCCTCTACAGTAAAGCTTCCATCGATGGCAGAGTAGGAAAGAACTTCTCCTTCGTTATAATCTTTTTCTTCGACAACGGTTATAGGGAAGCTTCCTTTGACATTTGGATTGTTTTTAAGGAAGACCACACCTTCCGTTGTTCCGGCTTTTAGTGCCTCGGTAGAGGCAGTGATAGTAGAGGCATCCACAGAGCAGGATGAACCATCATTATTGACACCTTCGATCTTTATTCCGGTGATGTCAAGCTTTTCACCCTCTTTGTAATAGATAAGGAAAGGATTCTCAAGGATCTTTATGGAACTTAAGGCCACCTTGGCCAAGGCGACAGAAAAATCAAACGTCTTTCCCTTATAAGAAAATTTAATTGTTCCGCCGTTTTTGACGAAATCATCAGGAACTTCCCTGGTCACCTGGTCGCCATATAAACGTTCTTCAACTGCTTCATCACCCTGTTTATACTGGGCATAGACTTCAAAATCATCGAACTGAGGAATGGCTTTCCCATTATCGTAATAACCCTTGCCATCTTTTAACTTGGCGGTTATTCCTTCTAATACAAGTTCCTTGTCCCCTTCCTCGCCGCTGGTTTTTGTTCCGCTATTTGTTGTTGTGCCACTCCCTTCTTTTATTCCGTTAAGATAGTTTTGATAGTTGATTCTAGCGGCTAAAGGAATTGAACCGGCTACGATAACCCCCACAGAAGCTATCGATATTAAAACCATCAATTTTATTTTTTTCATAGTATATCCCTGTCCTTTTTTATCGGAACCATTTATTCAGCGGCCTGATTGCTTTCACTGTCCGCCGTAGCTTTCTTCTTGCTTTCCACCAAAGTGGCAACCTGGTCCCAGAAAACTGCAACTCCCCAGAAAGCAATTCCAAATCCGATTAGAGTATCAACGGCATACAATGTCGGCTTCCACCAGTTGAACGAATCAATCTTCTTTCCCACTATGATTTGAGAGTCGACATCTGCACTTGCGTTATAGCTTGAGTTGATGTAAAGGACTCTTAACCAGGCATAAATAGAATGATGCCTCGCCTCTCTCATCGCATATTGAAGTCTCTTCGGACCAGATTCAGAATAATCGAATCCATAACTCCGATTAAAGCTGACGGCCATACCTAAATCCTGTCCTGCTCTCAGGGCCTGATCAAGAACCCTAAAGTCTGCACTGACATCACCGGAATAGTCGGAAATGATACGTCCTTTGTAGCCCCACTCTCCTCTTGCAACCGCTGTGTTAAGGGCGATGCTTCCACCACTATATGTGGCTCCGACTCGATTGTAGGTAGTCATAAGACCGACAGCATCGGCTCTCTGCACAGCCCACTGGAAAGGCTTCAAATAGACTTCTCTCAACGCCTGTTCGGTCAGCCAGTTGAAAAGCCGGTGTCGATGTTCCTCGGTATCATTGCAGACAAAATGCTTGATATTCGGATAGACGCCTGCGTTCTGCCTTCCCTGGACCGTTCTCACTAACCTATAAGAAGTAAGGACCGGGCATTCCGAGAAATATTCGAAATTCCGGCTTCCCAGAGGTGTACGATGGATGTTTGCACCAGGTGCCCAGCCGCCGGCAATGTTTAGGTTATTGGCTTCGCTTCCATAAGCCAATCCAAATTGATAGGCGAGGGATTTAGACCAGGTCTGTGCGATGAGGGTTTCATTAGGGTAACCAGTACCACGCGGGAAATTCTGAATGAATCCGGCAATCTGGGCAGGACCGTCATATTCTTTGTTTGCCGGCCTACCAATGCTATCGATCTTTGGGGTTCCGTAAGAATTCTGGATGAAATCTCTTGCTTCTTCGGTTGTTAGCTGGTTTAAAACATCCTGCCATAAGGGGTCGTTATAGTCGGCACCTAGTTTCTTGCCTTCTTCCGTAAGGCCTCCGTTTTGCACATCATAAATCTTATAATTCGTATCTTTGCTTCCCCATTTGAAATCCGGAATGTTGACTGGGTTTCCATCGTAATCGACAGTGGCATTGTCCCATTCGGTACCTTTATTTTTGTCCCATGAAACATATTTCTTTAATTCATCGGACATGTTTCTGTTTTCAGGTTTAGTTGCTTCCAGAGGATTGGTAAAACTGCTTCTTGAAATATACTTTACGTTCTCTCCGGTATCCGTTCCATCGATAGAGACACCATCCACTGCGTCATCGCCGGTAAAACGGTTCTTAACCTCGACACCAGTGACTTTGTCATTCCTTATGGCTATTCCGTGAAGGGTATCATTCCCGCTTTCGATTTTGAAGTCAATCTTTCCTTCGACATCGGTTTCACCCTTGGAAGAAAAATCGACCGTTTTCACGTTGTGGGCATCGCTTTGAAGGGTGAGGGAGTAGTCGCCATCCTCGAGTTCATAGCCCTTGAATCCGTTTTTGTTCCTATCGTAACAGTCATAGGAGGCAAAGTCCGAGACATTCATACTCAGAGAGACCTGACCGGTTTCACCCGGCTGTAATTCGCCGGTCTTAGCAAAATCAGCAAGGGTGACACTTGATTTTTCAATTGCCGTATCCAGATTTCTCGGATTGTAGGGAACTCGGACGTAGCATTCGACGACATCCTTTCCGGCGGCCTTTCCCGTATTGGTTACGTTCACGGTGACTTCGATCTTGGTATCGTCATTGACTTTTTCCGTTTCCTTCCCGTCTTTGTCAAGGAACTTTACGCTGTATACATCCCAGTCAAAAGAGGTGTAGCTTAAGCCATATCCGAATGGAAACTGGACGACACCGTTGTATCCTTTCCCATAGCCATTATCAACTTGGTTCCAGACCCCCATCTCATCGGCGGTCTCATACCATTTGTATCCCACATAAATGCTTTCGACATAGTCTGCATAACTATCCGAGGTATTGCTATCCGACTTACCATTGGAAAGACAGTTTGTATAGCGTCCTAGATTCGCACCGCCGGTATAGTAATAGGATGGACTTGACTTAATATCATAAGGGAAGGTGTCGGTCGTCTTCCCGCTAGGGGAAACATCGCCAAACAAAACCTTAGGCAGACCAGTGATGCCCTGGGTTCCCGTGTATCCTACATTTAAGCAGGCGCTGATGGCGGGAATATCTTTTAGGACACCAAGCTGCATCGCCCCGCCGTTCCTGACTACCAGTATCGTCTTTTTATAATTTTCCGTACAGAATTTTAAAATAGCCTTTTCTTTTTCACTCACCGTCACAGAAGACTCAGGCTGGTCATACTCGTTTTCCGAATATTTGTGTCCGATAATAAGAAGAGCAACATCGGAATAGCTCTTTGAACTTTCGATGAGTTCTTTTGTCCTAACGGCATTGATGTCGATTTCCTCTTCATTCTTGGCTCCGTCATACAGCTTTGCAATATCCCGGTTGTAATTAAATCCTTCTCCGTAATTTGCCAGTGCCTCATTGAACGTTGTGTTGTCGTCATTATTATTGCTGTTTTCCGGCTGGACTTTTCCCGAACCGTCACCGCCATATAAAAATTCTTTGTAGGCGTGATATCCAAAGATATTGATTTTCTTTTCCTGATTGTTTTCTTTGTCGAGGGGTAGGCAAGGCTTGCCGTCAACATCATCGTTTTTTAGTAGAACAGTACCTTCCTCTACGATTTTCGCCGATAACTCCTGGCCTTTTGCTAATGCACTGTTATAGGCCTCTTGATTCTGTGCACCTCCCTTTGAAAGAAGGGCATCGATTTGCGGAGAATAGGCTAAGGCATAATTTGTGCCGACGATAGCAACGCAGCCAAGCAATACCATCCCGGAAATATTTAGGATATTCTTAATAAGCTTCTTCATCGTTTTTTCCTTTCTGGGTTTCTTTTGAAGAATGAGAGATAAAATCTAACTTCTAAATCAACATAAAGTTGCCATTGGAAGATTTCTGTTCGCCCTAAGGACTTCTTCCTCCGAGAACATGCTCTCGAAGGAAGAGAATCTGATGGGTGCAAGAAATTCCTTCGGCTTCTCCGAAAACTTTTGAAAAACAGAATAAGCCTTTATGCTTCCTACTCCTGGGAACCAGCTTCCATTTCCGGTTTTTCTGTCTTTTTCCGTCTTTTGCCTTCCAGAACAAATTTGACTATTGTTATGGTTACTAAAGCCAATGTCACTGCATAGAGGGAACAGACTAAGACAACGTTAATCCATATTCTCCATGGTGCAGTGCCACGGACAGATTTTGCACCAGGGGCAATGCCATTATAGGCACCAGAGTTGACGACCGTATAAGCAATGTTTTTGACTGCATCCAGGATCCGATGAAGTCCAGTTATGGATGATGTATCCTGCAAAAGAGAATCAAGGTTCTTATTCACTGCGGCCAAATACAGATCATTGCCACTACGGATCCTCGCATCCCTATCAACTTGAGGGGCATAGTCAGTAATGACGGTTCCTTCAAATCCCCATTCCCCTCTCAGGGTTCCTTCTAGAAGGTACCAGTTATTCGAAGCCATGACTGGACCAATGCAGTTGAACGCGGTCCTAACACCCTTACAGGCACGGATTGTCTTTGTTTCTAATTCTCCCGTATTGGAATCAATGTATTTCAGTTTTTGTTTTGCGTTCTTCGTTGCAATTTCAAACGGCTTGAGATAAGTTTCCCGGATAGTCTGTTCGGTCGCCCAGGTCCTAAGCCTTTCGTTTCGGTTGCTTTCCTGTTCATTCAGGGCAAAATGTTTCCTGTACCTATAAATTCCGCCATCCGAACCACCGCTGATGATATTGGCACCGACAATTCCAGTCATGAACGGATCTTCAGAAACATATTCGCCGTTCCGTCCGCCAAAGGCACTCCGGTGGATATTGAGTCCAGGAGCATAGAGTCCTTGCACATCATTCCATAAGCCTTCCTGACCCATGTTATAACCTGTTTCATAGGCTAGACGGGGATTGAATGTTGCAGCAAGGAGAGCCTCAGAAGTATAAGAGCACCAGGTGTAATCCTTCTTGGAACCAAAGGTGGAGAATCCATAAGGACCATCAAAATCGTCAACCTTGAATTTTCCGATCGCATCGAGTGCTGCTGTCTGATAGGCACCATAGCCAAGAAGTGTGCCAAGCTGGGCCTTGTCCTCGCTGTTTCTGAAGGAAATCTGGTGGATCAGTTCATCCCAGCTTTCATCGTTGTAATCAACACCGCGGTAAGAAGAAAGATCAAGACCTTTTTTCTCCACCTTGAACGGAGTCGTGTTACGTACTTTGGATGTCTTACCATTTCCGAGGACAGGATGATTGATTGGATCAAAGTTACCAGGTTTATAGGAGTCAAAATCATTTTTATATTCATCGGCTAAGGTTTTATCTGCATCAGTTGGAATGGTCGGAAACGTTCCTTTGAAGTCCTTTCTGGAGAAATTGTTGATAAAATTCTGTTTCCTGAAACTGTCAGAAGACTCGAAAAGGTTTGTTGCCGCCTTGAATTCGGAGCCTTGCTTCTTCGGTTCGTTAGTTGGATTTCCGTCTTTATCCAATTTTGATTGTGCAGCCTTTTCCGATTCTCTGGGGTTCGTATTGTCATAGAAGATATCTTTTTTATTGTTCCATGTGTAGGTTTCGTAACTATCATGGGCGTTCTTGCCTAGATAGATGCTGTAATCACCGGCGGATAGATAATAGCAGCCCTTCGTTCCGTCGCCATTATCTTTTCCGGAGTAGTAGGAAGACCTATCATCAACATTGAAATTTAAGGTTATTTCCTGCTTTTCACCGGGCTGGATAAGATCAGTTTTATCATAGGCGATAAGATTTTTTGAGGATTTCTCGATTCCGTTTTCCTTGTCAAAATCCGTATAAGGTGCACCATAGTAGATCTGAACGGCGTCTTTTCCGGCAGCATTGCCAGTATTCTTCACTTCGACTTTCAGGGTAACCGTGTTGCCGTTCACTTCCTTATCGATGAATTTTTGATCGAAAGTGGTATAAGAAAGTCCGTATCCAAATGGGTAGGCAACTTGGCTTGTGTAGTTAAACCCGTCATAATTTCCGTTCCTGGCTTCTTCATAAGCGGTCTCATAGTATTTATAGCCGACATAGATTCCCTCTTCGTATTCGACAAAGGTTCCAGGTTTATTCTGTGTGGTAGTAACGTTCGTATATTGCCTAAGAGTGTTACCGCTTATTGAATAATTTCCACTGCAGAAACCAAAGTTTTTGTTGGCAGGATCGGAGAAAAAGTCTTTTGTCCACGTATCCACTGTTCTTCCAGAGGGATTGACTTCACCGGACAGAATCTCTCCGACGGCGGCAGCACCACCGCTTCCTTCGGTCGGCATCCAGATAATCGCATCGCACAAAGCAGAGATTTCATCCGTTATTTCGAAGACATTGACACTGTTGACAACGAGAATAGTTTTTTTCGCATTGTTTTTGGATGTTCTGAGACAATCTAATTCACCTGCCGTTAAAGTAAGGCTATGTTTGGTCCCATCTTCAAAGGCATCCCTCTTTAAATCGGCGCCTTCACTGGCGTTTCTGGAAACGACCATGATACCGATGGTTCCCTTTAAAGCCGCTTCCTTTCCCGCATAGGCTCCCGTAACCGGTGCATATAAGCTTCTTTTTGCGTTTACAGCCTGAATCTCCATCGGCTCAGTCCCGGCTTTTTCCTTCCTTGTTACGGTGGGGATATTTTTTGTTATTTTATCAATCTCTTCGTTGATGGTGAAGTGTTCGGCAATGGACTCGGCAAAGGTGACGGTTTTTAATTGAGTATTATTCCAATTAGCCGAGCCGGCAACACCATTAGTGTGGTAATAGTTGTAGCCGATAGGGCTTATCACATCCGTATTGCTTAAGGGGAGGCAATTGCTGTCGTTTTTCAAAAGCGTTATGCCCTCTTCTGCTACCTTCTTAGTCCCCTCCACCGCTTTTGCGGTTGCTTCGGCACCTGTTTGTTTCTCATAGAAAACCGCTTTGGAAGAATCCCCTCCAATCGTGGTCAGTTTACCAGCGCCAAAAACAGTATCCAAGGTTCCTGAAAACTTATTGCTTACAATCGGTACAGCAATGGCAGCGGCCAAAGTCAATGCACTGATAGGCAGAAGAATAGCCGATAGGGTAGACGCCTTCCTCTTCTTTTTATTTTTTGCTTTTCCTTTTTTCATATATTGTTTTCCTGATTAAGTTTCAAGCCTTTCTAAGCTTCGACTAATTTGAAGTCAAGACTGTCCCAGTTGATCTTAGAGTCGCTGATGAATTCGATTTTTATCTCGTTTGCTCCCGGTTCAACAACGGCTTCTGCTATTTTCACCTGGTCAAACTGTTCACAGGTCCAGTATTCAAACGCAGCATAAGGATCGGTTTTCCAGTTCTTGCTTACAACAGATAAATCAGTCTCAGAAGTCACGGCTTTTCCGTATACTTCGCTGTCAATAAGGGTTACCGCATTGGAGTTATTCGTCACTTTGATTTCATCTTTCAAATTGACATTATTTGTAGCGACCGGAGCAACCACTTCGCCTTCTGGAGTGAGATCGGGTCTCACATCCTTTACATTACGCCACTGAATATCACAGGAAGCCAGGTTTCCGTAAATCTGGATTTTCCCACGGAAACTGGATGAATTATTGTATTTAAAGACAAATGCGTCTCCTGTTTTTAATTTCTTAAGGTATTTTTTGGTTTTGAGCTTATTGTCCCAGATTTCAACGTGGTTATCGTCACCATTTTGTACAAGCGTAACCGGTTGTCCCTCTTCAAGTTCAGCATGTAGTTCAGTCTGAACGGATACGGGAGCATCAATAGAAATCCCTTTATAGGTAATCTTTATGCTTTTCTGTCCGCTTGTTAGTTTCTCATTAAGAGTGATTTGATTCTTATCCGCCTCTTCCCTGATTCCATCCTTATCGGTGGCAAGAAGATCTAAAGCATTCTTATCGTATGAGTCGCCTAAAAGGTAATCCGCTTTTGAACTATAAATATCCAAGCTTACAGGAGAAAGCTGTTCGTTTTCTCCGACATAGGCAAGTTCAATATAATCCCAGTTTCCACAGGCAGCTGACCTATAAGAAGAGGAATTGCCTGAATTTACTTTGTTAAGCGTCAATTTGATTAGATTATTACCAGAATCCACTGGAACGACACCAAGCCATTTTCTCTGGAAATCATGCGTAGAGGCATACAAAGTCGCATACCAGGCATCATTTGTTTCGTCAAGATAAGGCTGCACTATATCTTTCGTCAGTTTCCGTTCGGCAATGTTACCGTATTTCTTGCCTTCGATAGTCGTTCCGTTGTTCGTTATCGTTACGACCTTAGTCATGTCTAAAGCCGCGGATCCGGCAACACTGGATGTTTTCCCGTCTCCGTAATCGACACTATCCCCCCACATTAGGCTATTGGAGGCAATGTTGGCATAAATATGGATGTAGCCTTTCTGAGTTGTTTTATAGTTGTATTCAAAGCATGAAGTAGCGGAAACATTGTCAAGGCTAAGCTCCGTGCCTACCGCGCCCGGTCTTTTTCTGGCGTTTATCTCGGGTACTTTTTCATCTATTTTGTTGATGTTCTCATCACTGCTTGTCGGATCAACATCTGTGCCATTATGATTCTTAAGATGCTCACCCTCGATATACTTAACGGGAGCCTTTTCCTTCCTCTCACATTGGGATACCAAAGTTTTGCTGACCTTGATGTCCCATGTCGTCTTATATTTCTTTCCGGTTTTACTTCCAGTCCAGGTGAAAGTCAATGACTGATCTTCCGCTGTGAGAGGACGATTTGGCTCAACAGAAAGCTCACTTGGATCCACTTCCACTTCGTCTCCACCGTCATAGCCTAGACCAGTGAAATCATTGACGGAAGGAATCTCACCGACTAGATAGTCTGTCCGGCAGTTGCTATCGACCTGGAAACCGAGCCCGTACCATTCTCCGCTTACATCGGAACTGTCAAAATCATCCGGTGTTCCGTTACCAGCAGAAGTAGACTTGTTTTGGCAACAAAAAATAACAAGGGCGATTAGGGTGAGACCCACACCAGTAATTCGTATCTTATTCATTTTCATGCTCCTTTTCTAGAAATGCTGATGAATAGTCATTTCTATGCGCTTACATAGTAAATTAGTCCCACTCTTTATCACTATTCTTATCTGGTGAACGGCAAATTAAATCTTGTGAACGGCTAAAAAAGGAAGTACAGAAAGAAAGCGGATACATCCAGCTTGGTTTTTCCGTCAATCGAAAATATCCTTGCTTTTGCCCTACTCAAAAGACGGCCTTTGCCTGGAATTCATCTTTTTTTATAAGAAGGTTTATTTATCAATCTGGAAAAGAATCGTCAGGGTATAAATGTTGTCTTTCGTCTTGATTCTTAGCTGTCCGCCGTATTTCTTGACGATATTACTAATGCTCTTTAATCCATAGCCGTGATTTATCTTGTCTTTCTTCGTCGTGACAGGAATGCCGTTTTCAAAGCGAAGATCGCCGACAAATCTGTTATAGCTAGTTATCCTAAGAAAGTTACCTTTCGTATTAATCTGAAGGGCAAGAACCTTTTTCTTTTCTTTCACCTGGCGCAAGGCTTCGATTGCATTATCGAAAATATTCCCAAACAGTGAATAGACATCATAGTCTTTAAGAAAGGAAAGGGTAGAGGCATCGATAATGCAGGTGAGTTCGATTCCTTCCTTCTTGCATATCCTTCCTTTTTCCCTCAGGACGACGTTGAGCGCCTCGTTCTTTGTCTTATAGGCAGAATCATAGATGTCAATGGCATTTTCCCTGTCCTTCCTTTCCTCGTGGTCGATTTCCTTTCCCGCAAGGATTGTTCTCCTTTGGTGTTTAAGGTCATGGCATTTGATATTGATAAAATCCAAATTATCCTTAATGGTCTTATATTGCTCTTTTTCCAAAGCATAAAGGCGTTCCGTCGTCCTCAGTTCTCCTTCCGCAAAGCTTCTTCTCGGAATCTCGATAAGAAGAATAATAGAAAGGACACAGCAGACAATATTATAGAAATGGAAAAGAAAGTAAATAAAGAACTTAATTGAAGCATCAAGGCTGGACAAGGACTTAAACGGAAGAAAGCTCCTAATCATCCTTCCGATAATGACATCGAAAATGACAATAAAGGAAGAAAGGAACACAATAGAGGCGTTTCTTCCTTCAAAGAGCATGTACTTCTTCGCCTTAGGTACAAGGAAGAAAAAGACTAGGCCATAAAGTAACGCAAATATTGCGACATAGATGACCGCAAAGAAATAATTTTCAGGCCCAGCCTTGGTTCCTGCATTACCATCATAAAGATTCCTGCTAAGCTGAAAATAGCTCTCCCTTGCAGCATTGAAGATTTCATACAATTCACTGGCTATATGCTGGGTTGTAAGTCCTGTAATTGTGCAAAAAATAATATTCTTCGGTGAAGAGTCAAAGCAAACCATGGCAGCAAGAAAACTTAGCCCGAAAAGAAATAGGAACAGAAAGGAATAATAGACTCCGTTTGTCACATTGGAAGGAAGAAGAAAGGAAACCCCAAAAAGGGCAGCTAAAGAAATAGGAAGCTTAATGGCAAAGTGTTTTCTAACGGGGAGAAGGTTAAGAAACCTGCTTTCGGCAATTATCAGCTCTAAGACAAAGATAGGCTTAAACCAGGCGAAATTCGTCATTTAGATATTCCCCTCGCCAAAATAATCCGTCAATTCTTCAAGAAATTCCTTTTTTCTTCTTCGCGACAATGTCAGAGTTTTCCCCCCCTCGATGAGAAGAGTACTATCTTTGATCGACTTAACATATTTCCTGTTCACCAGGCATCCTCTGTTAATCTTGAAGAAGCCTCCGTCAAGAAGAATGGGTTCAATCTCGGCAAGAGTCATTGTCGTAACATCAATATCTCCGGAAGTAGTATGGAAAGTCAGAACATAATTATCGATGTCAATGTAGATAAGATCCGCTAAAAGCACGACGCGAACCTCTCCAGCCCTCTTAACCGAGATGGTTTTTTGCTGAAAACGGGAAATATGGGAAATGGCCCGGTCAAGTTTAAGAGACAGAGTCTCATAGGAAATGGGCTTGATAACAAAATCAAAGGCACTGACCGAATATCCTTCAACGGCAAACTGAGCCATGTTCGTCACAAAGATGATAGTGGCATTTTCATCGGACTCACGTAGTTTCTTTGCGGCCTCCCTGCCACTAAGGCCCGGCATCTCGATATCCCTGAATATCAAATCATAGCTTTGATATTTATCCAGGAAGGAAGCGGAGTTATTAAAAATCCGAATCTGAAATTCGACGCCAGGATTCTTTTTCTCATACTGGTGAAGTATATTTTCCAGGAAAGAAGAGTCATCGTTGTTGTCATCCACAATTGCGATTTTCAAGATATTATCCTCAGTGTGTTTCCAGACTATGGGACTATTATAACCTTTTGCGATCCGTTTATCTTATACCATTTACTCTTTACTGTTTTGTCGTGGGAATCTCTCTTCTGGTCATCGAACGAAAAAAGCCACGTTTATATTCCGTGGCCTTGTATGGTGGAGATGGCGGGAGTCGAACCCGTGTCCAAACAGGAATCTCTACTGCGTACTACAGTTTGTCCGGTGTTGTGCTTCGGAAGGAAAAAGACACCGGCGAAATTCATCCTTCCTATCCGCTTGAATGACCGGATGCCCCTAAGCGGATAAGAGGCAGTCCTGAACAGCTCTAAAGCCCGACAAGAATGAGCTGATGAGACCCTTGTCGGTCGTGCATGGGAGAAACGATGTCTCCCGAAAGTGCGTCAGTCAGTCGTTAGACTAGGCAGCGCAGGCCTTGCCCGTGCCTGCGGACTTCCAAGGCGACCTGCCAGACCAAAGTGCCAAACCGTGTTTCATCACAGCCGCCTGTAAAAGTAGTGAAAGGATAGTCGCCGCGGGAGGAAGCGACCGTATTGAAGGTATGCTCAAAACCCTGGAATCCCTGCTCGAGATCACGCTTCGTCTTGCTCCAGGCAAACTCATCGGCCTTCTTCTCATCGTAGGTGCCGCCGACTTCCTCAGTCAGTGCCTTAAACTCGTCAAGATAACCAAGATAGGATTTCTCGGCATAGGGCGCGAGGACGGAGTCGATTTCCGGAACGGTAAAACCCCCATACTGCCTAGACGCACAGTTCCTCGTGATATCCGAAATCAGATTGCAGGCAGAACGGACGTCTTTCGGTTCGTTGTATCCGATGTTCTCCCATTCAAAGCCGCCCTGAAGAACCTTGCCCCTGTCGAAGAGACAGCAGTTATAGGTAAGAAGACGGGAAGAGATATCATGAATGTAGATATACCCCTCGTCATAGGCGATTCTCTCCTCATCAGAAAGGAAGTTCTTCCTATAGATCTGTTTGGAAAAAGCATTATAGGTCAATGTACGGCGGGTGGAGACAAGAGCAGAAGTGGTGTTGGCGTTAGAACGGTCAGCCCTGAAATTGAGCTGATCCACCGTCTTGATTGCTTCATCCATCCTGCGGACAAATTCGGTTTTATAGTTCCGGTAATCCCGGTAGCTTTTCGCGACAACAGGCGAAACCTGATCAAGGGCGAGCTCGACATAGGTATGCCTTTTTAGGACAGGTATGTTCTCCAGTCCGGATTTCAGCCTTTCTGACTCGACGATGGAGCGCAGCTTATCCCACTGCCCATCAGAAAAAACGACGTTAACCCGGTCACAGGACTTCGTCACCGCATTTTTAATCTTTGCAAAGTCGTACGGAACAAGACTTTTGTCTTTTTTGATAATCCTCATTTTAACTCTCCCCATAGTGTCTCCTAGTTTTCATCCCAGAGATAGTGTTTTTCTAATCGGCGACAATCTCTTTGCTTACCCGTTGTTTTACTTTTGCAAACTAGTCCCTTCTCTTATACATAAAAGTGCTTAAATGCTGATTTCGGAAATAATATTTCATGTTTCGGGGCTTTAAAAATGTGCTAAAATCACGCTCAGAAAAGTGTAATAATAAGATGAAACTGATCAAATCAGTAGAAGTCATAAAGCTGAGCAAAACATTCGGCAAGCGGGTTCTTTTCTCTGATTTTTCCTATCGTTTCATTCCTGGAAAGCTCTATGTCCTAGAAGGTCCTTCCGGATGTGGAAAGACAACACTTCTGCAGATTGTTTCCGGAGAACAAAAGAAGACGAATGGACTAGTTCTCTACAACGGAGAGAAAAAGAGGGACAAACAAAGAATTTCTTACCTTCCCAGTGAGTCTCAGATTTTCATGGAACTTTCTGTCGTTGATAATTTAAGAATCGTATGTCCGGATAAGGAGAAAGTCGCTGCGGTCTTAGCAGAAGTTGGGCTTAAAGGAAAAGAAGGGGAGAAAGGTGCTCTTCTTTCAAAAGGAGAGTCTACGCGTCTTGCCATCGCCAGAATTATTCTGATGGATAAGGACGTTATTCTTTTTGATGAACCGACTGGTAACCTTGACCACGAAAATGCAAGTCAGATTTTCTCTTTGATTAAATCTTTGAGCCGCAACCGGATTGTCATAGTCTCCAGTCATGATCGGCTTCTGTCTGATGAACAGGCAGACACTGTGTTTTCTTATCAAAATAAAACAATCAAAATAGAGGAAAAAACAGAAACTATACTGAAAAAAGGAGAACAGAAGTCTTTTAACACAGAAAAGGGGATTGAAAGGAAGGCAGATTTAAAAGGCAAACTACTCTGTTCATTAAGGAAGAAAAACAGGAAGCAGACCATTCTATTCACTCCAATTCTATTAGTCCTGAATCTACTTTTTCTCTTTTGTCTTTCCTTTATATCGACTAATGGAGGCGACTATCTAGAAAAAGCAAGGGAAGAGTGCAACATTACCGGAAGGATAAGCCAGAAATATAAAGAAGCCGGAAACAAGACCGCAGAGAGGACAAGGATTACTTTTTCTGATGCCGCGGAGTACTATCCGGCAATGTATAACTCAGTAGATGAATTCAAGACAATGAGCACAGAAAGGAAAATCAACAGTGGAAGCGGAATCGTCATCCCATCCGATTTAGCAGAAAAATATTCCCTGAAAGTTGGAGACAATGTCACCGTTGGAATTTCTAGGTATTCTTATGTCGGAACAGTTGAACAGATTTATTCTAGCCAGGCTGTGAATAGAGAAAAAGTAAAACATACACCCTTGTTTCAAAGCAGGAAGGAAGAACAGATTTCTTCTATCGAAAGGGCCAATAATCCAATCTTGGTTTCTTATCAGAATATTCAAAAGCAAAAGGAAACTACTTTACTTGGGGGCTATTGCTCCAGTTTATACTTCAAGCAAAGGTATTCCCTTGCCTTAGAGCCAGTCTTCATGGAGTCCTTTGACACTTCAACAAGAAATTTCTGGCTAAAAAAATCCGAATATGACTATACAGTTTTTATTCTTGCAAGTTGTACATTTGGAATAGAATTGCTGTCTAGTTTTATTTATCTTATTGGATTAGGCATTTCCTTCAAACAAGAAAATGTTGTTCTTTATTCAATTTATGGAAACAAAAAGATATCCTTCCTCTTGTTCTGTCTCTTTTCCTTCGCCCTCTTAGGTTCCATTATCCTCCTCTCTCTTATCATAGGGCTAGCCTCAGTTCCGGCGATCAATGGTGTCATGACCACATTCTACGGAGTCAACAGTTTTCTTCCACTGAGGAGTTATTCTTTACCACTTTTTGTCGGCCTTCTTATTTCCTATGTTCTCCTCTTTGTCCTGTCTCTATGCCTTGAACTAAAAAATTCAAAACAACAGTAAAGCGGTTTCAACAATTATGGGTTATTTACTTTACCGATAAAGTTGACTAATATATTGCGTGAGGAAATATACCATGAATTATAAAAGCTTTTTGCTAATATGTTCCTGTTTTCTTCCTTTAGCCGACAATCAGAGCAGTTGCTTTAGTCCATCTAAAGTCTATTCGAGAAAATATCGCGATGAATTGGTACAATCCACCTTAGATAACTTAAAATCAACTTCATATTATTCATTACCGAACAACAAACACATCATTCACTATGATCCTTCCGGTTCAGACTCCGATGATCAAGGCAGAAAGGTCCAGGCGAGTGATCTCAAGAAAAATACTATAAACTCAGTAGACCAGTGTTATGGGATAAAAATCGGCACTTTTGATAGTACAGGATGGCGCGGAAGGAATGCGATAGGCCGAGTCATGCGTGTCAAGATAGAAAATATTTATCAAATCACTGGCATATATTCGCACTTTGGATCCTATTTTGACCATTCGATTTTAGAATCAGGTTCAGCCCAGGAGGCTTTTGAATCGGCTGGTTCATATACTGATACCTATGCAAATTCCTGCTCATTTGATTATCAGATTGATGAACATACAGAAGAGGGCATCCAGGCGAAACTAGATATCGATGCCACTTCTTTATCCACCAATAGTAACGTTAAGTCCGGAGCCGCATTCAACTTCAATTGCACCTATACTAAGTGGAAAGCTTTAAATGGTCAAGCCGCTTTTCATTAGGAAAAGAAGCTGCCGATTATTGTCCAGATGGGTATGGACTATCCATCGGCAGAGAAGGGACCTATTATGAAATAATTGGTTCTTACCAGGAATATTCTGAATGGTGGTGGGGAAAATACCCAACCCAAGGCAGTCAGGTTTATAACTTTATCGGTGTAGTAGCCAACCCAAGCAATTTAATTTATTGCTTTGCGTACAAGGCAAAATCAAATACCGAAGATGATTACTATTGTTCATAATGAAAATCGTATTGAATCAATATTGTCAGTTTGCTGACAAAGAAAAAAGCGTACTTCTATTTGAAACCGAAAAGACCGCTTTCGAATCAGGACATCTCAATCTTATTAACGGAGTATCGGGAAGCGGAAAGACAACTCTTCTGAATTCTCTTTGCGGTAGGAGCAAAAACTATAGTGGATCCATCGATATAGACGGCAAGAATATAAAAGAAATCCGGAAACCATTCAAGTCCTTGATTTCCTATGTCACCGTAGATAACTGCTGTATTTCAGAGCTCACTGTCAAAGAGCATTTGGACTTAGTTGACACCGATTCAGGCAGACAGCAAAACGTTCTAAAGAAGCTTAAACTGTCTTCTTTGCTTAATCAGAAAGTCTCTTCGGTTTCAAAGGGTGAACAAATCCGTGTGGCTATCGCAACATGTCTTCTGAAAGATACCCCAATTTTTCTTTTCGATGAACCGACCGCCAATCTTGATGATAGGAATAAGAAACTGGTTTTTTCTGTCCTTGAAAACCTCGCCTTGACTCATCTGGTTATTGTTTCCACCCATGATTTAAGCTATCTTTCGGATAAGAACTATTCCCTTTGGGAAGTCAATTCTAAGCATTTATTGTTGCAAAAGACGGCCGATATCAGTTCAATCTCTGGGATTTCAGCCAAAGCGCATGAAGGCGGCACATGTAAGTCCCTATTTCATCTTGGACTGATTGATTGTTTCAAGCATAAGATTCAGTTTTGCTTCAGCCTTTTCCTTAGCCTTGTCCTTCTTTTCTGTACGTTTCTGTCTGTCTCAGCAGGCAGTGTCAACAAAAAAGACACTCTCCTTTCCGCTATTTCGTCGCTATCCTACGATTATAACGAAGTAAGTCCGGAATCAGATCAGATTGATTTTAAAAGCGGTTCTCTCTTCCAGGCTATTTATGCTGATTATAAGTACCCGAGTGGCTTTCCACTTCTTGTCTGCCAAGAAGATTTAGATTCCTCACTCAGAGAAAAATGTCAGGCATTGTTTGACCATTTCGAAATGTCGGAAAAGTATCGTTTGGACAGCCACTATCATCCTATCCTGCTCTCTAGTGAAACCAGGAATAAAAGTGAGCTATTCACCGGAACAAAAACAAAGCCGGAAATCGGCGATGTGGTTCCACTTTCTCTGGCAAAGAACGGCTATGCCCTCTCCCACGCCATAAACGGAGAGGATCAATTTGTCCTAGCGGGAGTCTTTGATTACGGAACAGATAAAACGAATAAGAACGATTTAAGTTCTCTCTTCCCTGGTGTAATTAAACGGGAAGACTATATTCTATGTCTAAGAAACAGTGGAATCCGTTCAACCACCTTGGATACGTCTTTGCTTTCCCTCTGCAAAGACTATCTCGCCTACTGCGATTCTAACGGACTGACCGAGCCTACGCTTGAGAAGAGGAAGGAAACCACACTGGGTCTCAATTCTATTCTCCGTCTTTCCGATTATTCCTCTAGGCTCATAAAAGCGGGCGAAGATGAAAAAGACGGACAGATTTACTATCAAGGAAGGCTGCCTAGAGAAGAGAACGAAATCAGGATTCCGGACGATGACAAATATCTCTCGGTAATCGGAAGTCTGTTCAAAAACCAGGATGTCTCTTCCCGCCAAGACAAGAGCTTCTTCCTCGAATACGGGCAAAATAATAACTTCTCCTATCCTTTAGCCAGTCATTTCGGAACGCTAAACATAAAGGATGTGAATAGCTTCTCCATTTCCGGAACGTTCCATCTGAACAGCAGCCGATTTACAAGGAAGGATTGTATCATCGTCTCCGATGCTTTTTACGATAAATTCATTGCCAAGCTTAAGGAAGGATACAAGGACAATCCGGAAAGGGAGGGAACCTATTACGGAGATAAGTCCTATCTCGCTTCCCATATTGAGAATATCCTAAACGGAACTAGGCAAGTTGCGTCAGACGCCTTAGAAAAGAGTAGGAATGCCTATGAGGGAAGGAAGCAGGCCTCGACGTTCTTCTTCTATCTGTCTCTATTTATCGGCATAGTATCCCTTGTCATCACCTCAATCTATGTCATCAATACCAAGAGGGAAAGGAGCCATGCCTACGCCGTTTTGGATTTACTCGGAAAGACAAGGTGGCAGAAGCTGTCGTTGCTTCTCTCCGCATTACTTCCGCTAAGTCTTCTCTCTTTAGCACTTGGTCTTTCTTTATCTCAGTGGCTGACAACAATCTCTAGGCAGGCTAGGGCCATGGCAAACGGATTCGCCGGACAAATCGTCCTCACCTCTATAGGGCTGTCCTATCTAGCAAGGATTGCCTCCTTCTTTGTCCTGCTTGCCTTTTCCATTGCCGTCTCCTATCTTGGCAAAAAGAAACCTCCTGTCCAGCAGATTAAGGAGCAGGAATAAGAGAGAGCAAAAACGGTTTGGCAGACACTCAATGCTTCATTAGCACAGAGAAAGAAACAAAAAACAGCGTAGATGAGTTATTTTGGCGGACTGATTCAGTGACACAGCCGGAATGAGAACAAAACAGCGTCTTTCAACTCTCTTTTCAGCTGATTTCAGAGAATATCAATTGTTTCATCATTGTGAATTCCAATCAAGTCCATCATGCACTTTCGAAGGATTTTTCCTCTTTCTTGATTTTTTCATCACTTAAGCGCCATCTCAATATCTTTTATTCCGATTGCGTTCTCCTCATCCTGGCGATTCTCTAATACATCTCAGTAAGCGTTCAATTCATAATATCTTGCTTTTTAATCCATTAAATGAACACTGGATTTCAATTGCCGACATGATGATGTTCATTTTTTTGCCGTCTCGTCGATTCTGGCCTCGGTGCCTTCTGGGCCATAGGCATCCTTGACTCTTCATAACTCTACACGACTAATGAAAGCTTACCGATATCGGCTTGTCTCCAATTGGCCTACTCCTCTCTGACTAAAGAAGGCTTGACAGCAACAGATCCTGCAAAAAGTCTTTCCACAGACACAAAAGGGCGGACCATCACTGATCCGCCTTCTTTGTCTGATGCTGGAATAAACACGAAGCATCCAATTTTAAGCCGAACGTCCCATTGTAGAGAAAGACCTCAACAATAGCAGTTCGACCACCATCCAATTTGGTGGAGATGGCGGGAGTCGAACCCGTGTCCAAACAGGAATCTCTACTGCGTACTACAGTTTGTCCGGTGTTGTGCTTCGGAAGGAAAAAGACACCGGCGAAATTCATCCTTCCTATCCGCTTGAATGACCGGATGCCCCTAAGCGGATAAGAGGCAGTCCTGAACAGCTCGAAATCCCTACAAGAATAAGCTGATGAGACCCTTGTAGGTCGTGCTTAGGAGAACGATGTCTCCTTAAAGTGCGTCAGTCAGTCGTTAGACTAGGCAGCGCAGGCCATAAGGGCCGGTGCACGGAACATAACGGTTTTTTTGGCACTTGTAATTGTGTCGGTGATTAGGTCACCACTCCACTGCACGCAATAGTCGTCCCTGCCTGTCGAAACCGGAACATCCCCAACAATTCTAATTATATGAAAAACGGAACAAATTTCAAGAAATGTTCCGTGCCCGGAATGTTTGGCAGAATAGAAATAAGGTATCAAAGTGTACCAGAAAGGGAAAGAGCCTCCTGAGGTGACTTCAAATACAGGTGTTCTTTCAATTATACAAGGTGATGCGAATCTACTGACTGATGGAGATGGATCCGAAGGAAAATCTGTTCAAAAGAAATTCCAGTTATAACATTTCACATCTTTTAAGGCGCTTCAAATGAAAAAAGCCAGAATCATACAGACCGCAGGATGGCCGCTTGCTATCTATAGCAGAGAAGGAATCAATCTGTTTTTTCAAAACGAAAATCGGAAGAGGTTTCGCTCTTCCGATTGACTTGTTTCGCTTAAAATGTAAATTCAGGAAGATGAAGAAGTGCTTCTTTTTTCGCGATTTCCTGATAGA
>ERZ808240.1217-NODE-1217-length-32450-cov-10.962556_pt1 | contig 32450 bp, 29 predicted proteins | sample MGYA00521084_ERZ808240 | MGnify/ENA primary metagenome ERZ808240 (study PRJEB31516, sample SAMN03275571) | gut metagenome | biome: mammalia-associated habitat; material: feces | host: Papio cynocephalus | place: Kenya | collected 2012-08-06 ... | reverse complement strand
TACGCACGGTGGTGTGAGAGGACGGCGGTTAATCGCCGCCTCCTACTCGATTTATAGAATATCTGATGGGTGATGTCCCATTTGGGACCGGTTAGTAGGTAGATGCGATCATGGACAATACATGGTTGGCATACTGCGTAAAACCTTCTCTGTTTTTCTTCATCTCATCGGTTAACTCGAAGAACAATTCTTTACTCTTATAATCTCTCTTAAAGAAAGGAGTAAATAAGATATCCCATTGCGGCAGGTAGCAGGAGAACTTTCTGGTATAGCAATTCGCTGCGGAAGCCTGCAGTCTGTGCTCCTTATCGACAAAACCGGCAACGGATTTATGCAGTGCCACATCCTCTGTGGGAAGATAATAATAATCTTTGTAGTTGGAATAGAAATATTTCAGTTCTTCCTCATAGATCGGTACTTTTAAAGTAGCATTGTCTCCTTCACCGCGGAAGTAGCAGTTCCCTGCGGATGCGGTTACGGGCTTGGGCAGGGGAGTGGGGATCTGCAGCGTGATCAGCAGCTCTTTGTGTTTGGAACCATTCATGTCTTTGTAGTAATTCGCCTGGACCTTTTTGGCTTTTACGCGGTTTTCATTGAACAGATCGTAGTAGGCAAGAATCGGAAGAACCTCTAACATTCCCTTTAAATCATCTGCGTTATGTAAAAATAATGCTTTTTCCGTGAATTCCGAAGGATTTTTCACATAATCATGGTACAGACCGATCAGCTCACCACCGGAGAAGACATCGGTACGGGCAATTCCAAGATATTGTTCCAGAGTCTTCTGCTTGCAGTTCGGAAGCTTTAAAAAGAACTTATAGGGAGAGATCCTGCGGTAAATATCGATTCCCCGGAAGCCTTCAAAGGAGAAGGGAAGCTTTAACTGTGTACACTTTTGTGTAATAAAAGGAAGATCAAAATTATTACCGTTAAAATGTACGAGATAGCGGTAATCCCTGGAAAAATCAAAGAAAGCGGTGAGAATCTCTCCTTCTTTGGAATAATCCTCTGCCATCCACTGGATGGTATGCCATTTGCCTGCCTGAAAATAGGCACAGCCTATCATATATAAATAAGAAGTACGGGAAGTAAAGCCCGTGGTCTCAATATCGAGAAAAAGGATCTGTTCCAGAGGCGCCAGCTTATCCAGGGGATAGGAGATCGCGAAATCCTCCAGAGTCTCTTCTGATTTTTTCATGTATGACCTCTTTCTGCCGCGTGGGCAAGTTAATATACGCTTTTCTCGTTCTCCGAACTCTCGAAAGCGGTTTATTCCCCACATAGAAAGTTTGTGTTGCCTGCAAACAGTCACACAGACTTTCTATGGGTGAATTCATTTTAACACAAAAAAAGATTTTACAGTAGCATTTTGTTGATAAAAGTTGATAAAAATAGTACAATTACCATAATGCAATTTGAAACACAAGTAACTATTTAGAAAGGATGTTAGGAAATGGCAAAGTTGACATTTGTAGGCGGAATACATCCCTATGATGGAAAAGATCTGTCCAAGGACAAACCGATCCAGGATGTCCTGCCCAAGGGAGAAATGGTCTATCCGTTGTCCCAGCATATCGGTGCTCCGGCGAAGCCCATTGTGACAAAAGGAGACAGAGTGCTGGCGGGACAGAAAATCGCGGAGAGCGGCGGCTTCGTGTCGGCACCAATCTATGCATCTGTGTCGGGTACGGTGAAAACCATTGAGACGAGGCGTGTGGTAACCGGAGATCTGATACAGAGTATTGTAATTGACAATGACGGTCTGTATGAGAGCGAAGAATTTCATCCTTATGCACCGGTGGATAAGCTGCAGAAGGAAGAGATCATCGATATTGTGAAGGAAGCCGGAATCGTAGGTATGGGTGGTGCCGGATTCCCTACACATATAAAACTGTCACCGAAAGATCCCGATAAAATTGAATATGTAATCGCCAACTGTGCGGAATGTGAGCCTTATCTGACTTCCGATTACCGCAGGATGATGGAAGAACCGGACAAGCTGATCGGCGGTCTGAAGATCATGCTGAAGCTGTTCGACAATGCCCACGGTATTCTGGCGGTGGAAGATAATAAACCGGATTGCATTTCACTGCTGAAGCAGCTGACTAAAAACGATCCGCAGATCACAGTCAAGGCATTGAAGACGAAGTACCCCCAGGGTGCGGAACGTCAGTTGATCTATGCCACAACAGGGCGTAAGATCAATTCCTCCATGCTTCCTGCGGATGTGGGATGTATCGTAGACAATGTGGATACTGTAGTGGCTATCTACAGAGCCGTGACGGAAGGACGTCCTTTGATGGAACGTATCATAACCGTTACCGGTGATGCTGTGGCGAATCCCCGGAATTTCCGTGTACCCATCGGCATGAGCTATCAGGAACTGTTGGATGTGGCAGGTGGATTTAAACAGGAGCCGGAGAAGATCATCTGCGGTGGTCCCATGATGGGATTCGGTATGTTCCAGCTGGATGTACCTACGACTAAAACATCCACAGCGCTGCTTGCACTGACCCAGGACGATGTATCTGCTATGGAGCCCGGCCCCTGCATCAACTGCGGACGTTGTGTGGAAGCATGCCCCGGTCGTATAGTGCCCAGTCTACTGGCAACTTATGCAGAGCATTTTGATGAAAAAGCATTCGTAGAACATAACGGTATGGAATGTTGTGAGTGCGGCTGTTGTAGTTTTGTATGTCCGGCAAAGCGTCCTCTGACGCAGGAGATCAAATCCATGCGTAAGATCCAGCTCGCCAAAAAGAAAAAGAAGTAGGAGGGAAGAACATTGAGCGGACTTTTGAAAGTATCTTCAAATCCTCACATAAGGTCGAAAGTAACGACCAGCAGTATTATGACGGCTGTGGTGATTGCACTGCTGCCTGCTGCCGGTTTCGGAATCTATAACTTTGGTCCCAGAGCACTGGCAGTGATGGCTGTGACCATTGCAAGCACAGTCCTGACAGAATTGTTATTCGGCTGGCTCTGGAAGAAAAAAATCACCATTACCGATATGTCTGCGGTAGTAACGGGACTTTTGCTGGCACTGAACCTACCGGTGAGCATTCCACTGTGGATGGCGGCTTTGGGTGGTGTATTTGCGATTCTTGTAGTAAAAATGTTGTTCGGTGGTCTGGGACAGAACTTCATGAACCCGGCACTGGCAGCCAGATGTTTTCTGTTGATCTCTTTCCCGTCACAGATGACGAATTTTACCTGTGATGCCTATACCGGGGCGACTCCCCTGGCAGCATTGAAAGCAGGAGAGAGTGTCAATGTCATGAATATGATCGTAGGTAAGACTGCCGGTACCATCGGTGAGACTTCCGTGATCGCGTTGTTAATCGGTGCATGTTTCCTGATCCTGATCGGTGTGATCGACCTTCGGATTCCCGGTACATATATTGTTACCGTGATCCTGTTTGCCGGAATTTTCGGCGGACATGGATTTGATCCGGCATATCTGTCTGCACAGCTTGCCGGCGGTGGTTTGATCCTGGGAGCTTTCTTCATGGCAACGGATTATGTGACCAGACCCATTACCATCAAAGGGCAGTATGTATACGGCATTGTTCTGGGACTTCTCACTGGAATCTTCCGTATCTTCGGACCGGGCGCGGAAGGCGTATCCTATGCGATTATTTTAGGTAACCTTTTAGTACCTCTGATTGAGAAATTCACCATGCCGACAGCTTTTGGCAGAAAGGCAGGTGCGAGACGTGAAAAATAATAAAGATATTCAGGCAATGTTAAAAGAAGCGGGCATTTTGTTCGCAATCACTCTGATTGCGGGACTGTTACTTGGTTTTGTCTATGAACTGACCAAGGAGCCCATCCGCCAGCAGGAGGAAAAGGCAGTGCAGGAAGCCTGCCAGGCAGTTTTTGCGGATGCGGAACATTTTGAAGAACTGGATGCTTATACACCTTCCGCGGATACCGCACAGAAGTTATCCGATACCGGAATTACCATCGGTACGGTCTATGAGGCACAGGATGCTTCAGGAACACAGTTAGGTTACGTGATCCAGACGACGACTTCCGAAGGTTACGGCGGTAATATCGTGTTGTACGTAGGTATCCGCCTGGACGGAACGGTCAATGACATTTCGATCTTAAGCATCTCCGAGACTCCGGGACTTGGTATGAAAGCCGGCGATGTGCTGGTACCGCAGTTTCATAATAAGAATGTGAAGAGCTTCACTTATACGAAGACCGGTGCTGCCTCCGACAGTGAGATCGATGCCATCAGTGGAGCAACCATTACGACTAAGGCAGTGACCAATGCCGTCAACGGAAGCCTTCTGGCATTTAATGATTATGTACAGGGAGGTGCAGGCAATGAATAAAGCGGGCGAAAGACTATATAACGGTATTATAAAAGAGAACCCTACCTTTGTACTGATGCTTGGAATGTGTCCCACACTGGCGGTTACCACATCTGCTATGAACGGACTGGGCATGGGACTTACCACAGCGATGGTGCTTACCATGAGTAATCTGATCATTTCCCTGCTCAGAAAAGTGATCCCCAGCAGAGTAAGAATTCCTGCGTTTATCGTGATCATTGCATCTTTCGTAACTGCAGTACAGCTGCTGTTACAGGCATATCTGCCGTCACTGAACGATGCCCTGGGCGTGTACATTCCACTGATCGTGGTAAACTGTATCATTTTAGGAAGAGCGGAGAGCTATGCATATTCCAATCCTCCCATTCCGTCGCTGTTTGACGGGCTGGGCATGGGGCTTGGATTCTCCCTGGCGCTGACCTGTATCGGTGCAGTGAGAGAGATACTGGCGGCAGGATCCATCTTCGGATTTCAGATCATGCCGGATTCTTATGTGACAATCAATATTTTTGGGCTGGCACCCGGTGCATTCTTCGTACTGGCTGCACTGACGGCTCTGCAGAATTATGTGAAGAACAAGAGAAAACTGGCAGACAAGGATTACGAGAAGATCCAGTCCGGCTGCGGACATGACTGTCTCCACTGCGGAGAGAGCGGCTGTTCCGAGCGGTTTTATGATAATACAGAAAATGCAGAAAATACAGCGGGGTCTGCCGTGACAGATATGAAGAAGGCAAGGGCTGCTGCCGATGCATTTGAGACCATCGATTTAGATAAGGAGGACAAATAAATGGATAGTGTAAAAGATATGCTTCTGTTACTGATCAGTTCCTCCATTGTCAGCAATATCGTGTTAAGCCAGTTCATGGGATTGTGCCCGTTCCTCGGCGTATCCCGTAAGATCAAGACGGCAGGCGGCATGGGCATGGCGGTTATCTTCGTTATCACTCTGGCAAGTGCGGTAGCGGGCGTGATCTATAAGTTCATTTTACAGCCGTTGCACATTGAGTACTTAGAGACTATTGTATTTATCCTTGTCATTGCGGCACTGGTACAGTTCGTGGAAATGTTCCTGAAAAAAGCAATGCCCTCCCTGTATCAGGCACTGGGTGTCTATCTGCCTCTGATTACCACCAACTGTGCGGTATTAGGTGTTGCCATTACCAACGTACAGAAGGAATACGGCATCTTAACCGGTATTGTGAACGGTTTCGCCACGGCACTTGGTTTTACCATTGCCATCGTGATCTTAGCTGGACTGCGTGAGAAGATGGAATACAACGAAGTTCCGGAATCCTTCAAGGGAATGCCTATGGTGCTGCTGACAGCAGGACTGATGGCCATTGCTTTCTGCGGATTCTCCGGTCTGATTTAGGAAGGGAGTAACTTAAAGATGAGTATAATAGGAATTCTGATTGCTGCGGCATGTGTCGGAATCGTCGGCATCTTTGTGGGACTGTTCCTCGGCGTGGCCGGTATTAAATTCAAAGTAGAAGTAGATGAGAAGGAAGAGGCGGTACTTGCCGCCCTTCCCGGTAATAACTGCGGTGGCTGTGGATTCGCCGGATGTTCCGGACTGGCAGCTGCCATTGCAAAGGGAGAGGCTGCAGTGAACACCTGCCCCGTAGGCGGAGAGGAAGTCGGCAAAAAGATCGCTGCCATCATGGGTGTGGAGGCTGGAGCTTCCGAACGTAAGGTGGCATATGTCCACTGCCAGGGAGACTGTGACCGGACGAAAATGGATTATGATTATTATGGCATCAAAGACTGCCGGATGATGAGGTTTGTCCCCGGTGGCGGTCCGAAGTCCTGCAACAGTGGCTGTCTGGGATTTGGAACCTGCGCACAGGTATGCCCGTTTGACGCCATACATGTAGAGAATGGTGTAGCGGTAGTAGATAAGGAAAAATGTAAGGCCTGCGGAAAATGCGTGGAAGTATGTCCCAAGCATCTGATCAGCTTAAGACCGTATTCCAATACCGTGCAGGTAGCGTGCAGTTCCACAGACAAAGGTCCCGTTACCATGAAAGCCTGCACCGCAGGCTGTGTGGGCTGCGGTATCTGTGTGAAGAACTGCCAGCATGATGCGGTGAAAGTAGAGAACTTCCATGCAATCATTGACCCGGAGAAATGTGTGGGGTGTGGTGCCTGCATGGAGAAGTGCCCGAAGAAATGTATCGTAAAGGCATAAAAATGATTTCAAAGGAGAAAAGGTATGCGTCTTCCGGACGATTATGAAGATCACGGAGGCGGGCTGACACCTACGGTGATCAGTGCCATTGTGGCTGTCACGATCTTTGTGGCGGTGATTCTTACAGTGGTACTGGTCATGAATAGGAGACCCACATCCCACCAACAGAATACTTCGGCTGCACAGACGGAGAGTACTTCTCTGACGGGAAGTAATCAGACAAATAAATACCCGGATACGCAGGACCTGATTACCGGAAGCACATTATCTCCTTCGGATCTGGACTTCTGGGACAAGTTCCCTGAGGCGACGGCGACACCGGTGCCTTCCGCGGATCCTTCCCCACAGGATGGGAAAAAGGAGACAGCGGAATCAGATCCTTCCACGGACGGAAAACACACCCTGGTGACCAACCGGGACGGCAGGGAAGAATGGGTGCTGATCAGCCCGTATCTTCCGAAGCATGAATACGATTTCACCAAACTGGTATGCCAGTCGAACCTGATGAAATACTATCAGGATGGAAAATTAACTTCCTATGTGGGAGTGGATATTTCCAAATATCAGGATTATGTAGATTTTCTGAAACTGAAAAAAGCCGGTGTGGATTTTGTGATGCTCCGGGTAGGAGCCAGAGGTTACGGCAGCGGACAGATCGTGCTGGATGATTATTTTACGGATAATATCAAGAGAGCCACCGATGCGGGACTTCAGATCGGCGTATATTTTACTTCCCAGGCAATCACAGAGGAAGAAGCGGTAGAGGAAGCAAATGTGGTCCTTGAGAATATCAAAGACTACAAGGTCACTTATCCGGTGGCGTTTGATATGAGCTTTGTGGAGAATGACACAGCGAGGATCGAGAGTGTCAGCAGGGCGGATAAGACGAAAATCACGAAGGCTTTTCTGGACACGATAGCAGCAGCGGGATATAAAACTCTGCTCTACGGAGACAAAGAATGGCTGATCAAGGAAATCGACCTGTCCAAGCTGTCGGCGTACGATGTATGGCTGTCACAGCTTACGGATATCCCGGATTATCCGTACCGTTTTACCATGTGGCAGTATGCCAATGATGTGGCAATTGACGGTATCGCGGGCTATGCCGATATGAATATCAGCTTTATTGATTATTCGGAGAAATAGCCGGATAATTTAGGATGCCGGGGGCTATGGACAGAGAAGAGTAAATCTCTGCATAGCGGCTGGGAGCGATTCCCTCCACATAATTCTGTGAAAAATTATTGGTGACACCTTTGCTTCGCAGAATGTCGATGGCTTTATTATAGGCGATGGCAGCTTCTGTTTCGGTAGTATAGCGTCCCACCAGATAATTACCACGAATATGAATGCGGACAGTATAAACGTACTGTCCGTTTTTTGTTGCGGTTTTGCGGACACCATGATAGATATTATGGATCTCTAAATTTTCCCGCCGGAAATCCGTCGGATCGCCGTTGCGGAAACAGTAGTCCGTGCCGGGAACAGCATAACTTTGGATTCCGTAGCGGGAGGTCAGTGTGATCTGCATTCCGTAATCCGCCACAAAGTAATGATTGCCCCGGCACATGATCTTGTGAGAGGAATAATAGAACAGATCCTCCAGATCGAATTTCAGTACATGATGGGGAGACAGATAATAGTAAAACAGCTGTTGACCCATATAGATGGGATTCCCCAGATAGATCCCGTTATCCCGGAAATTTATCAGACATACCCACTTTTCAAAAGGAAGAGGGGAAGACTGCTCATAGGACTGAAGAGTCACGGAGGAGTCGCAGGTCAGACGGATTCCCTCGGTGTATGCAAGATGGGCATTCGAAGCTTCCGGATAGCTTCCGAGACTGATATGCTTTCCATGATAAGTCAGAGAGGCACGATAATAGGCCGTCCCGTCTTTTTTGACGGCACGGAACACTCCTTTATATACTTGGTCTTTTTCACTGTTTTTTTCACTCATATTCATATACTAACATTTTTCCCGGAAGAACAACAGATATATTTTTCGGACGAGCTGCATAGAATGAAGTTAGAGTCTAAATAAGAAAATGAGAAAGGGTAAGTTTTCAGCGATGTATAAAAAAGCTTTAAGCGGGCTGCTGACGATAAATCTGCTGTTTCTGCTGGGAGTCTTAAGCCTGTGCAGAATAGAGGAGATCGGACAGAAAATGCAGCAGACGGTGACAGAGGAACAGAACGTAAGATGGATCCCGGCGGATCGGGAGAGTATGGTTATGGGAATCGCTTCCAGAACCTCCTCCGGGCAGAGAGTAGTGGATTGCAGTGAATTGCAGAGAAACAGCAAATATCAGCTGACAGAAGAGGAACTGGATGTATTGCTTCGGATTGTGGAGGCGGAAGCGGGATGTGAAGATGAAGATGGGAAACTTTTGGTGGCAAATGTGATACTGAATCGATTAAATTCTCCGAAATTCCCGGACAGTATCACGGAGATTGTGTTCCAGCGGGAGAATGGCGTGGCACAATTCTCTCCGGTCTATGACGGGAGCTATGCCTGTGCGGAAGTCAGTGAGGAGACGGTGAACGCGGTGGGACGGGCTTTGGATGGAGAAGATATCTCCGACGGAGCATTGTATTTTGCAGCCAGAAAATATGCAGATGATGACAGGATGAGGTGGTTTGATGAAAAACTTACATTACTGTTCCGGTATGGAGGACATGAGTTTTTTAAAGAGTAAGAAAATGCAAGGATACTTTATCAATTCACCTTGCAACAGTGCATAAAGTATGCTATACTTTTACGAAATTACAGGTGGATCATCATCCATAGATACATATAGATACGGAGGAGAGGAAATGGAAGTAATTTATCGCAGTACACGCAGCAACAGCGCACCGGTAACCGCATCACAGGCGATCCTGAAGGGATTATCCGATGACGGAGGATTGTTTGTACCGGATCATATCCCTGCGTTGGACAAGAGTCTTAAGGAACTTGCGGGAATGACTTATCAGCAGGTTGCATATGAAGTTATGAAATTATTCCTGACGGATTTCACGGAAGAAGAACTGAAGAACTGTATTAACAGCGCTTATGATTCCAAGTTTGATACAGACAAAATTGCTCCGCTTGTGAAGGCAGACGATGCATATTATCTGGAACTGTTCCATGGATCCACCATTGCTTTTAAGGATATGGCACTTTCCATTTTACCTCATCTGATGATCACTTCTGCCCGCAAGAACAATATCAAGAACGAGATCGTGATCCTGACCGCTACCTCCGGTGATACCGGCAAGGCAGCCCTGGCAGGTTTTGCAGATGTAAAGGGCACCCGTATCATTGTATTTTACCCGAAGAACGGTGTCAGCCCGATTCAGGAGAAGCAGATGGTGACCCAGAAGGGCGCCAATACCTTCGTAGTAGGTATTCACGGCAACTTTGACGATGCCCAGACCGGCGTGAAGAAGATTTTCTCCGACAAGGAACTGGCAAAAGAGATGGATGAGAAGGGCTTCCAGTTCTCCTCAGCGAATTCTATTAATATCGGACGTCTGGTACCTCAGATCTGCTATTACGTGTACGCTTATGCACAGTTATTAAAAGATGGTAAGATCGCAGAGGGCGAAAAGATCAACGTCGTAGTTCCCACCGGTAACTTCGGTAACATTCTGGCAGCATTTTATGCGAAGAATATGGGACTACCCATTGACAAGCTGATCTGCGCTTCCAATGACAATAAGGTACTGTATGATTTCTTCCGTACAGGAACCTATGACCGTAACAGAGAGTTCGTGCTGACGACGTCTCCTTCCATGGATATTCTGATTTCCAGTAACTTAGAGCGTCTGATCTACCGTATTGCAGGTAATGATGCGGATAAGAATAGAGAGCTTATGAGTGCACTGACCGGCAACGGTAAATACGAGATCACCGAAGACATGAAGACACAGTTAGCTGACTTCTATGGCAATTTTGCAAGCGAGGCAGAGACTGCGGCAGAGATCCGCCGTCTGTATGAGAAGTGCGGCTATGTGATCGATACCCATACCGCAGTAGCTTCCGCAGTATACGGAAAATATGTGGCAGAGACCGGGGATCACAAGACCACCGTCATTGCTTCTACCGCAAGCCCCTTCAAGTTCACCAGAAGCGTCATGGATGCGATTGACACCAAATATGATGTGATGGGCGATTTTGAACTGGTGGATGAATTGTCTAAGATCGCAAAGGTGAAAGTACCGAATGCTATCGAAGAAATCCGTACCGCACCGGTACTTCACGATACCCAGTGTGATGTGGACAAAATGAAAGATACCGTAAAAGGTTTCCTTGGCATGTAATGCTTCCGAGAAGATAAGACTTTGAGAATCCCTCTTTGTGTGAGGGATTCTCTTTTTATGACACTGTTAATTATCGCAGGAATCACAGCGGTCGAAGCCGGGGTTAAAGGCATAGAAGTTCTTGGAGTTCAGGTGATCCTGCGCTATGCGGAGGGCTTCCCCAAAACGCTGGTAATGGACGATCTCACGGGCACGGAGGAACTTGATTGGCTCGCAGACATCCGGGTCTTTGATGAGACGTAAGATATTGTCGTAGGTGGAACGGGCTTTCTGCTCCGCAGCCATGTCTTCGTGCAGATCGGTGATGATATCCCCCTTTACCTGGAATTCACAGGCGTTGAAAGGGACACCGCCCGCTGCCTGGGGCCAGACACCGATGGTATGATCCACGTAGTAGTTGGCGAAGCCGCTTTTCTCGATTTCTTCCATGGAGAGGTCGCGGGTCAGCTGATGAACAATGGTGGCTACCATCTCGAGGTGCGCGAGTTCTTCGGTTCCAATGTCTGTCAACAGTCCTGCCACTTCCTTAAAGGGCATGGAATACCGTTGGGACAGGTAGCGCATGCTGGCACCCATTTCACCGTCCGGTCCGCCGTACTGGGAGATGATGACCTGCGCCAGTTTGGCGTTGGCTTCTTTGATATTTACCGGGAATTGTAATCTTTTTTCATAGCTCCACATCAGTTACAACCTCCTTCCCAGGGGAGAGGGGCATCGCCCCAGCGCCATTTATTGTTACTTTCGGCGAGATCCTTGCGCAGAGGGTAATATTCTCTGGAGAATTCCCGTTCCATCTGTGTCTTGATTCTGGCGTAGTGGTTGAAATATTCCATGGCATTCCGGTCCGTAGGGTGGGTGTCCAGATACAGCATCAGATCTGTCAGGACGAAATCAGCGATGCCAATGTCATGCAGCATTTTTTCTTCGCTGTTCATTTCACACATCTCCTTCCTGTAAAGGGTTTGTTAAGCTCAGGAAAAATAGTACCGGCCTGGTAGCCTTTTTCCAGATTCTCATACATTTTGGTGAAATGCTGCCAGGGAACATAAGCCATGGCAAGAGAATATTTTTCAAAATGTTCCTCGAAAGAATAATCTTTCATAGCAATCAGCAGTCCTTTCCGTAAAAAAGCGTTTGTTATATGGTATGAACAGGAAAGAAAAGAGTGCGTATCTGTGAATGATACAAAATGGATACAATTCGGAGTTACAGTATAAGAAAATACATAGGATGAGGGGCAAAAGAAATGTTTAAGATATTAATTGCGGAAGATGAAGAACCCATCGCCAATCTGATCCGGATCAATCTGACAAGGGCAGGATATCTGTGCACCTGGGCACCGGATGGAAAAAGCGCGGCGGATCTTATGGAACGGGAGAAGTATGACCTGGCGCTGTTAGATATCATGCTTCCGGGGATCAACGGCTATGAGCTGATGGATTATGCGAGAGCCTGCGAACTCCCGGTGATCTTCCTGACAGCGTTGGGATCTACGGAGCATAAGGTCAAGGGGCTGCGGATGGGGGCGGATGATTACCTGCCCAAGCCCTTTGAGATCGTAGAACTGCTGGCAAGAGTGGAGGCAGTCCTGCGCAGATATCATAAGACGGAGACAGTCATCCGGGCTTGTAATGTGACTATCGACACGGCATCCCACCGGGTGACTTTGGACGGGGAAGAAATCTATCTGACACCGAAGGAATTCGATCTGCTGCTGTTGTTTGCAAGGAATAAAAACAGGGCGTTGTACCGGGAGACCATATACGAGACCGTATGGGGCGGCGAATATATGGGACAGAGCCGGACTGTGGATCTGCATGTACAGCGGCTGAAGAAAAAGTTACACTGGGAAGACAGAATCGTAGCGGTATATAAAGTGGGGTATCGTTTGAATGAAGTTCACGCATAAATTATTCTTTTCCATCACGGCACTCCTTACGGCAGCCTTCATGCTCTTCGGCAGTTTCATGCTGGCTTCCTATTTTAACCGGATGCTGGAACGGGAGACGGAGCAGGGAAGACGGGAAAACCTTCTTTTCCAGACCATCTACGACATGGTGTACCAGAACATGGAAAAATACGGAGCGGAGTTTGCGGGGATACAGGCAGGAAACTCTGCAACAGAACGGATGACGGATCAGAACGGTACAGAATGTATGATTCTTAAAACGGATGGCACGGTCACTCTGGCGGGCAGCCTGAAGCTGTCACAGGAGGAGATTGGGCAGCTTGCGGAAGCAATGATCCGGGATATGGAGCCTGGTGCGAACCAGGTCTACGGTGTCCGTAAGGTGGGAACGGACTATTATCTGCTCAGCATCATTGCAGATCAGCCGACAGATACGGCGGAGACGGTGTATTTGGGGATTTTGAAGGATCTGAGCAGCATTTACGCAGAAAGAAGCAATATGATGCGGCAATATGGAATCGCACTGGCAGGCTTAACTGTAATCGGTGGTCTGGCAGCTTTTCTGCTGTCCAGATATCTGACCCGTCCCATAGAGCAGCTAAACCGCACAGTGGGAAGAATCGCCGAGGGGAATCTGGAGAAGAGAGCATCCTATCAGGGAACGGACGAGATCGGAGAACTGTCCCGGAGCTTTAACCGGATGACGGATCAGCTGGTGCGTCAGATGGAGGAAAAAGAGCTGGAAGCAAAACAGAAGGAGGATTTTACGGCGGCATTTGCCCACGAACTCAAGACTCCCTTAACCTCCATCATCGGATATGCGGATATGCTGAATTCCTATGAACTGACGGAACAGGAGCGGGGTGAGGCAGCCTATTATATTTTCAGTCAGGGAAAACGGCTGGAGAGTCTGTCCCACAAATTACTGGAACTGGTGGGAATGGACCGTCAGGAAATGGAATTAAAAAAGATCCAGACCAGAGAATTGGAAGAAAATATACGGGATTCCATGCGGATCCCATTTGAACGCAAAGGAATCCGGGGAAAGATCGACCTGGAAAAAGGATTGATCCGGGGGGATCGGGATTTGCTTTTATCACTGTTATATAATCTGCTGGATAATGCCGTGAAGGCGGTGGAAGAAGGCGGATTTATTCTGATGAAGGGAAGGAAGCTTCCCCAGGGCTATGAGATCAAGGTCGTGGACAACGGCAGAGGAATCCCACAGGAAGAGATTGCGAGGATCACGGAGGCTTTTTATATGGTGGATAAGTCCAGATCCCGTAAGGAGGGCGGAGCCGGTATCGGAATGGCTCTCTGTCAGAAGATCATTACCTTACATCAGGGGGAACTGAAGATTGACAGCAAGCTTGGAGAAGGAACTGTGATGCGTCTGTATTTTCCGGAGAAAGTACAGAAAAAGACTGGAAGCACTAAGAAAGAGCAAGACAGAATATGAAAAAACAAGGGAAAAGGAATCATCGGAATTTACTGCTATGTATGGGCGGACTGCTCCTGCTGATCGTGTTTGCGTTCGCGGGACCGGAACTGTTACTGCAATTACAGGATAAAAGCAGATTGACCCGGTCAGTCAGCATAGCAAATGCCGGAACAGACTACACGGTCTGGAAGGAAGACTATGAGACGGACACGGTAAGGAGGCTTCAAAATCTGGCAGACGGCATCGCTGCGGGAAAACAGTATTATGCCTCGGAGGAGGCGTATGAGGCGACGACTGATGGGGATATCTATGATCTTCTGGATAAATATATTTTAAGTACGGAATGGAATTATATTTTTCAGGACATGGGAATGATCCCTGAGGATTATTTTTACCAATATCTGGATATGGATCACATTTCCATTAAAAGATATATTCTGTATGATGAGAAGCTGACGGACGGTGTGGCAATCATGGCATATGACATCTGCGTGAAACAACAGGATCCGGAGGACACCGGAGTCAGCATAGAATGTATCGTGGATTCCGAGACCGCGACCCTCTATGCCATGAAGGTCGTTCTGGAAAATGAGACGGAAACCGTCACCTGGGATGACATTGGTGCGGATGCTCCTTATTATTTTATCACCGATTATATGCAGTCCTACTTGAGCGATTATAATTCCGACACCTATATTGAGATCCGGGGCGATGGACAGACGGATGTCAATACACAGATCCTGTTGGACAAAGAGGCAAAAAAAGAAGCGAAGGCGCGGACGACTTACGCATCCGACACCGGAGAGTTCATTTATGATCTGGACTACGGAGAGAACAAACTGCACCTTCTCGTATCACTGTTAAATGCTTCCGAAGGACAGCTGGAAAAGGGATGCGGGTATCTGTTCGGCATTCGGGAAATCGCGGAAAAGATCCCGGATTTTCTGCCGGATATTTAGATGTCACGGAATCCGGTAAAACAGCCGGACAGCGGTATAAAATAGAAAAATATGGAATATAGTTTAGAAAAATAAGTCAGGGAGACAGACTTTTGATGATCACATGGATAAAAGGCTTTTTACAGCAGGTGGACAGGATCGTTTGGGGACCATGGCTTATTTTTTTGTTGCTGGGGTGTGGCTGCTATCTGATGATACGTTTGCGTTTCCTGCCATTAAAAAATCTGTTCGGGGCACTGAAACTGGTATTCCTGCCGGAGAGCAGGAAGCAGACCGGGGAGACGACAAGGGTATCCTCTTTTTCGGCGTTAACGACGGAACTGGCGGCGACCATCGGCACCGGGAATATCGTAGGCGTAGCCACCGCCATGGTGCTGGGAGGACCGGGAGCGCTGTTCTGGATGCTTTTGTCCGGGATCATCGGACTGTCTACCAAACTGGTAGAAAGTGCGCTGTGCGTCCGGTATCGTGTCAGGAATCCTAAGGGGGAACCGGTAGGCGGACCCATGTATGTATTGCAGAATGCATTCCCTTATAAACGCGTGGGGCGGATCCTTGCAGTATTGTTTGCAATATTTGCGGTGTTTTCTTCCTTTGGCATGGGAAATATGACCCAGGGGAATTCTATTGCGGAAGCACTGACAGTGACATTTGGCGTGAGACCTGCAGTGACGGGGCTTGCGTTAAGCCTGCTTACGATTCTGGTGATCCTTGGAGGAATCGGAACCATTGCCAAAGTCACGGAATATCTGGTGCCCTGTATGGCGGTGTTTTATCTGTTCGGAACCGGAATGGTGATTTTTACTCATTTGCACAATCTACCGGCGGGAATTATGCAGATTCTATGGGGAGCCTTTTGTCCGAAAGCCCTGGCGGGAGGGGCGGCAGGATCGATACTGGCAATGCGTTACGGTGTCTCCCGGGGTGTTTTTTCCAACGAAGCGGGACTCGGTGCGGCAGGCATCAGCGCGGCTGCGGCAGATATATCCGATGCAGTGCGTCAGGGGTATATCAGTATGACGGGAGTCTTTATCGATACTATTGTAATCTGCTCCCTGACGGGGCTTGGTATAGCTGCCAGCGGAATGCTGGGACAGAGGGATGCGCAGGGGGAGCTTTTAAACGGAACAGCACTTATGATCGCCGTATTTTCCGCCACTTTTGGCAGAACAGGAGAATGGATGATTACGATCTCCATCGTATTGTTCGCGTTTGCCACAATTATTGCCTGGGAATATCAGGGAGAGAAAGCCTTTGAATATCTGGAGGGAGATTGCCACCGGACCGGTTGGTACCGTTTGTGTTATGGACTTGTTACTTTTTTGGGGGCGGTCTGCTCGTTGGAAGCGGTATGGGATTTTTCGGATATCTGTAACGGCCTGATGGCGGTACCCAATCTACTGGCGGTGCTGGTGCTGTCGAAAGAAATCTGTCGGGAAATACGGAAATATAATTTCCGGGGAATTTCCGGGAAATATAAAATTAAGGATTGAAGCGTTGCCGACACCATGATATGATAAATAAAATACAGCTGTTCGCGTTTATGGAAAACGTAAGACCGGACAGTTGTATTTGTGTATACGATGAGCCAAGTACAGATTTGTGCTTGCACAAGGATCTGTATTGGGCGAATGTACATCATCGAGCTTTTAAGCGAGATGGTGTATAAGTTAAGGAGTGAGATTATGACCAAGACGATTGAAAACTTTTTACGATATGTGAAGATCGATACCCAGTCCTCGGAGGAAAGTACCACCACGCCCAGCACCATGAAACAGCATGACCTGGCCGGTCTGCTGGTCAGCGAACTGGAGGCTATGGGTGCCGAAGAGATCACCTATGATCGTGAGCACTGCTATGTCTATGCCGCCATTCCGGCATCCGCAGGCTGCGAGAATGCACCGGTACTGGGATTTATCTCCCATATGGATACTTCTCCCGCAGTGACGGATACCAATGTGAAGCCCCGGATCGTGGAGAATTATGACGGAAAAGATATCGTGCTGAATGCGGCAGAGAACATCGTTATGAAGACGGCAGATTTCCCGGAACTATTAAATTATGTGGGAAAGGATCTGATAGTGACGGATGGAACGACTCTGCTTGGCGCAGATGACAAGGCGGGCGTTGCCGAGATCATGACCATGGCAGAACAGTTACTGCAGCATCCGGAGAAAAAGCACGGAAAGATCCGCATCGGTTTTACACCGGATGAGGAAGTCGGCGACGGAGCGGATCATTTTGATGTAAAATTATTCGGAGCGGATTATGCGTATACCGTAGACGGTGGTGCACTGGGCGAACTGGAATATGAGAACTTCAATGCTGCCGGAGCGAAACTTCATGTCTACGGCAGAAGCGTACATCCCGGTTCCGCCAAGGGCAAAATGAAAAATGCCATCCTGATCGCACAGGAGTTTCAAAGTGAACTTCCCGCGGAACAGAACCCGATGTATACCGAAGGCTATGAGGGGTTTTTCCATCTGGATGCCATAAACGGCAATGTGGAGGAAGTTACCGCGGACTATATTATCCGCGATCATGACAGGCAGCTGTTTGAGCAGAAAAAGGAGCTGTTTTTGTCCTGTGCTAATTTCCTGAACTGGAAGTATGGGGAAGGCACCGTTGTGGTGGATATGAAGGACTCTTATTATAATATGCGGGAGATCATGGAGCAGCATATGCATCTGATCGACAACGCGAAAGCAGCCATGGAAGAGCTGGGAATCGAGCCCAAAGTATCTCCCATCCGCGGCGGTACCGATGGTGCCAGACTGTCCTTCATGGGGCTGCCCTGTCCGAACCTGTGTACCGGAGGAGAGAACTATCACGGCAGATATGAGTATGCCTGTGTACAGTCCATGGAAAAAACGACCGAACTGCTGATCGCCATTGCGGCAAAATACGCAGACAGATAACCGACACCGATATTTAGAAAGGCAATACTTTTTATATGACAAATGTAACACAAATGAGCGAAACAGACAGACAGTATTATTTTATGGAGAAAGCCTCCGGTTATGTGGCAAAGCTCGGAGAAGAACTGGGCAGAAAGCCTACCTGCTGTGTGACTACTTTCGGCTGTCAGATGAACGCCAGGGATTCGGAGAAACTGGTGGGAATCCTGGAAAAAGTCGGCTATGAGATCATTGAGGACGAGAATGCGGACTTTGTGATCTATAACACCTGTACGGTGAGAGACAATGCTAACCAGCGTGTCTACGGAAGACTGGGCGTATTAAACGGCTACAAGAAGAAAAATCCTCATATGAAGATCGCGTTGTGCGGCTGTATGATGCAGGAGCCTTCCGTAATCGGGAAGATCAAAAACAGTTACCGTTTCGTGGATCTCATCTTCGGAACCCATAATATTTTCAAATTCGCAGAACTGTTATGTTCCTTGTTTGAAAATGAGGGAATGGTCATTGACATCTGGAAGGATACGGACAAGATCGTGGAAGACCTGCCGGTGGAGAGGAAGTATTCTTTCAAGTCCGGAATTAATATTATGTTCGGCTGCAATAATTTCTGCAGCTACTGTATTGTGCCCTATGTGCGGGGCAGAGAGCGCAGCCGTAATCCGAAGGACATCATCCGTGAGATCGAGGGACTGGTGGCAGACGGTGTGGTGGAGATTATGCTGCTTGGTCAGAATGTGAACTCTTACGGTAAGAATCTGGAAGAACCCATTACCTTTGCACAACTTTTGCAGGAAGTGGAGAAAATCGAAGGACTGGAGCGGATCCGTTTCATGACTTCTCATCCCAAGGATCTGTCGGATGAACTGATCGAGGTAATGAAGCATTCGAAGAAGATCTGCAGACATCTGCATCTGCCCTTACAGTCCGGATCCACGAAGATCTTAAAAGCCATGAACCGTCGTTATACCAAGGAACAGTATCTGGAACTGGCGGAGAAGATCCGCCGGGAGATTCCGGATATGGCAATTACTACGGATATTATCGTGGGATTCCCGGGGGAGACGAAGGAAGATGTGGACGAGACCATCGATGTGATCCGTCGTGTAAAATACGACAATGCCTTTACCTTTATCTATTCCAAACGTACCGGAACCCCGGCAGCCGCCATGGAACAGGTACCGGAAGCACAGGTAAAGGGACAGTTCGACCGGGTACTGAAGACTGTGCAGGAGACAGCCAGAGAACAGGTATCCAGGTATCAGGGACAGATTGCGGATGTGCTGGTAGAAGAGATCAATGAAAATGACAGCACACTGGTCACCGGAAGAATGTCCAACAACACGCTGGTTCATTTCCCGGGAGATGCATCACTTGTGGGGAAGATAGTGAATGTATCGCTGGATGAATGTCATGGATTTTACTATATGGGACATCAAGTTCAGTCATGAATTTGTTTGAGAGCGAAAATCATGCTCGCATGATTTTGCGAACAAATCAGTTCATGAACGGAGCGCCAATTCATGAGCAAAGAAAGTCACGAAGTGACGGAAAGCATGATAATGCGACTTTGCGAATGGCGCGAGCTGAACGCAATAAAGAGTAAAAGGGAAAATAAAATGGAAGAACAAGAGAAGAAAAACAGTATCGAACGGGACATGTCCTGGAAAATGTATCAGATTCTGGCGATTACCGCCGGAATAGCCAATCTGTTGGGAACGGTCTGCAATTTCATCATACACGGAACAGAGATTCCGACCATGCTTTGTGGGGTGTGCTTTTTGATCGTCATTGTTGTGGGGAGTATCGGCTGGAATACGAAAAAAACGCAGCTGCCTGCGGTATTGATCATATTGATGGTAGCATGGTTCGAGTTTCCCTATCTGTATTATTGCTACGGGAACGCGGCTATTGTCTATCTGATCCTTGGAATTGTGGGACTGGCAATGTTTTTCCCGAGGAGAATGGTGATCATTTCCTATCTGTTTACGCTGTTGGAATATCTGGCGATTATGGAAATCTCGTTTACAAGACCGTCCAGGTGGAGTGTTATGGACGCACACAGCAGAATGGGAACGACCTTCGGATCGTTTCTCATCGTTGCCTTATCCATATTTTCCATGACATTTGTGCTTCTCAGACGATATGAGGAACAGAGAGAACAGCTTCTTGCCATGAGCGAAGAATTGGAATTTGCAGCAAATCATGATCCACTGACGAAACTGTATAACCGTCGTTTCCTGGTCAGATGTGTGGAAGAGTGGATGCGGATCCCCGGGAAGAGTTTTTGGATTATACTGCTGGATGTGGATGATTTTAAGGCGGTCAATGATACCTACGGACACGGCTATGGAGATGATGTGCTACGGGAAGCCGGCAGACTGATGTTGGAACAGATGCAGGGCAGAGGCATAGCTTCCCGTTTCGGCGGAGAGGAATTCATGCTGGTGTTTGAGCAGGATGACAGGGAGCAGGCGCTTCTGGCATTCCAAAAGATTCAGGAAGGACTGCTTTTGTTTGCCCGTACCACGAGACAGACGGATATTACGATCAGCGGCGGCATGGAACGTTACGAGGCAGACAAACAGCTGGATCTGTTGTTCACTTCCGCAGACCGCAAATTATATACGGCGAAGAATGCCGGGAAGAACCGTCTGGTGGAATAATCGGATTTTTTAAACAAAAAATTCTTGCAAACAAAACGAAATAGAGATATGATAAGACCCGTGTGATTTTATAAAAATTTTATAATTTCACAGGGTTTTTTTACTGAGGAGATTATATTGAGGAGAATGTTATGGAAAAATTGAAACCGAAGCTTTTCTCTGTAATGAAAAGCTACACGAAAGAACAGTTTGTAAAAGATGTGATTGCAGGTATTATTGTAGCAATCATTGCCCTGCCCTTATCCATTGCACTGGCACTGGCATCCGGCGTGACTCCGGAGAAGGGTATCTACACCGCCATCACCGCAGGCTTTGTGATCTCATTCTTAGGCGGCAGCCGAGTACAGATTGCAGGTCCCACAGCGGCATTTGCCACTATCGTAGCCGGAATCGTAGCGAAGAACGGTATGGACGGTCTGATCATAGCCACACTGCTTGCCGGAGTGATCCTGATTCTGATGGGGCTCTTACGACTGGGCAATCTGATTAAGTTTATCCCTTATACCATTACCACCGGATTTACTTCCGGTATTGCCGTGACGATTTTTATCGGTCAGATCAAGGATTTTCTGGGACTGACCATTGTCAGCGAAGAGCCGCTGATTGAGACTATGGACAAATTAAAAGCGGTATTTCAGTTCATTTCCACCACGAATGTACAGGCACTGCTTGTAGGTGTGATCAGTCTTCTGATTCTGATCCTGTGGCAGTATCTGCCGGGATTCTGCAAGAAGATTCCCCCTTCCCTGATTGCGGTACTGGTGGGAAGTGCCATGGTAGCACTGCTTAATATGAATGTAAATACCATTGGCGATCTGTATGAGATCTCCAATAAGCTCCCGACCATTTCTCTGCCTGCCTTCAGCCTGAAGACGGTACAGAATGTCCTGCCGGATGTTTTTACCATCGCGATTCTGGCTGCCATTGAGTCATTGCTCTCCTGTGTGGTCGCAGACAGTATGGTGAACAGCAGACATCGTTCCAATATGGAACTGATTGCCCAGGGTGCCGGTAACATTACTTCCGCACTGTTCGGCGGAATCCCTGCTACCGGAGCCATTGCGAGAACTGCTGCCAATGTGAAAAACGGCGGACGTACCCCCATTGCCGGTATGGTACATTCCGTGACACTGCTTTTGATCCTGGTAGTACTGATGCCTTATGCTGCACTGATTCCCATGCCCACCATTGCAGCCATTCTGTTCATGGTGGCTTACAACATGTGCGACTGGCGTAAATTCGTAGGTCTGTGCAAGACCGCACCCAAGAGTGACATTATCGTACTGGTGACCACATTTGTACTGACTGTTGTATTTGATCTGGTAGTAGCGATTGAGGTAGGTATTTTACTGGCAGCCATTCTGTTCATGAAGCGTATGAGCGATGTGACGGAAGTGGAAGGCTGGAAATACGTGGATGATGAGGACGATGCGGACAGCCTGTCCTTAAGAGTCGTACCTCACAACACCATGGTCTACGAAGTGAGCGGACCTCTGTTCTTTGGTGCAGCGGACAAGATCCTGAAGATCACTCTGGATGAGAAGATGAACTGTCTGGTGCTGCGCATGCGCAGTGTGAGCGCCATCGATGCCACTGCCATGCACAATCTGGAACAGTTGTATACAGACTGCAAGAAGAAAAACATCCAGATCATTCTGTCCCATGTAGGGGAACAGCCCATGCATGTCATGGAAAAGAGCGGGTTCTTAGACAAGGTGGGCAGAGAGAATGTATGTGCCCATATCGATGATGCACTGGAGCGTGCCGCACGGTTGGGATAAGTGCTAAAAGCTATCATTTGATAAGAAGGTTCTTTAATTTACAACCTCAACATTTTGTGCTAAGATAGATGCGGATACGCAAGTTTTTGCGTGTCCGCTTTGTCGTGTATTCTTTTACAGAACAGGAGATAATCATGGCTGAATTGACACCGATGATGCAAAAATATATGGAGACCAAGGAGCAGTATAAGGACTGCATCCTTTTTTATCGGCTGGGAGATTTCTATGAAATGTTTTTCGATGATGCGCTGGTGGCTTCCAAAGAACTGGAGATTACACTGACCGGGAAAAGCTGTGGCCTGGAGGAACGTGCCCCCATGTGCGGCATTCCTTATCATGCCGTGGAAGGTTATCTGTCTAAACTGGTAAGCCGTGGCTATAAAGTAGCCATCTGCGAACAGGTGGAAGATCCGAAGCTTGCCAAGGGACTGGTGAAGCGGGAAGTGATCCGTGTGGTGACTCCCGGTACCAATTTAAATGTACAGTCGCTGGAAGCCAGCAAGAATAATTATCTGTTAAGCATTGCCTATACTTCGGACGGCATCGGCATCTCAGCGGCGGATGTAACTACCGGTGATTATTATGTGACGGAAGTCGAAGACCTGAAAAAATTAAACGACGAACTGATGAAGTACGAACCATCCGAGATCATCTGTAATGAGGCGTTTTTAGTCAGCGGATTTGATGTGAACGACTTAAAGTCCCGGTTACATATCTCCGTCAATGCGCTGGAATCACATATGTTCGATGATGACGGTTGCAGACGGATTCTTATGAAACATTTTAAGGTAAATACCCTGATCGGTCTCGGCATCGAAGAATTTCCTACGGGACTTTTGGCTGCCGGAGCACTGTTACAGTATTTGTACGATACCCAGAAGACGGATCTGGAGCATTTTACCCATATTTATCCGTACCTCACCAGCAAATATATGCTGCTGGACAGTTCCACGAGGAGAAATCTGGAACTGACGGAGACCCTGCGGGAGAAGCAGAAGAGAGGTTCTCTCCTGTGGGTGTTGGATAAGACGAAGACTGCCATGGGCGCCAGGCTTCTGCGCAATTACATAGAACAGCCGTTAATTGAGAAGGATGAGATGGAGAAGCGTCTGGATGCCATCCAGGAGCTGAATCAGGATTCCATCTCCAGAGATGAGATCAGAGAGTACTTAAATCCCATCTACGATCTGGAGCGACTGCTCAGTAAAGTGACTTATAAGACAGCGAACCCCAGAGATCTGATCGCATTTCGGAATTCTTTGCAGATGCTGCCGCCGATTAAGACGGTGCTGGCAGCTTTTGAAAAAGAAGAACTGACCGGGATTCGGGAGCAGATCGACGGACTGGAGGATATCTATCAGTTGATCGATGATGCCATCATCGACGAGCCGCCCCTGTCCATCCGGGAAGGTGGAATGATCAAGGATCAGTTCGATGAGACCATAGACAGACTGCGCAGTGCCAAGCATGACGGAAAACAGTGGCTGGCACAGTTGGAGGAAGAGGACAGAGAACGTACCGGCATCAAGAATCTGAAAATTAAATACAATAAGGTATTTGGTTATTATTTTGAGGTGACCAATTCTTACAAAGATCTGGTGCCGGAGGACTATATCCGCAAGCAGACCCTGGCAAATGCGGAACGATATACCACGCCGAGGTTAAAGGAACTGGAGGACACTATCTTAAATGCGGAGGACAAGCTCCAGACACTGGAATACGATGTGTTCTGCAGAATCAGGGATACCATTGCCCAGGAACTGGTACGCATCCAGAATACCGCGAAAGCCATTGCAAAGATGGATGTGTATGCGTCCCTGTCACTGGTTGCGGAGCGCAATCATTATGTGCGGCCGAAGTTAAATGAAAAAGGTGTCATTGACATCAAGGACGGAAGACATCCCGTGGTGGAACAGATGATCACCAATGACATGTTCATTGCCAATGATACTTACCTGGACAACGGCAGTCATTGTATCAGCGTTATCACCGGTCCCAATATGGCGGGTAAATCCACATACATGCGCCAAACGGCACTGATCGTACTGATGGCGCAGATCGGATGTTTCGTGCCTGCCAGAACCGCGAATATCGGCATCGTGGACCGGATTTTCACCCGTGTGGGAGCTTCGGATGACCTTGCCAGCGGTCAGTCTACTTTTATGGTGGAGATGAATGAGGTGGCGAATATTTTACGGAATGCTACATCCAAAAGCCTGCTGATCTTAGATGAGATCGGCAGAGGTACGTCCACCTTTGACGGCTTGAGTATTGCCTGGGCAGTGATCGAACACATCAGCAACCGTAAGCTCTTAGGAGCCAAGACGCTGTTCGCCACCCATTATCATGAGCTGACCGAGCTGGAAGGCAAAATGAATAATGTGAATAACTACTGCATTGCCGTCAAGGAATGCGGCGATGATATCGTGTTCCTACGTAAGATCGTAAAGGGCGGCGCGGACAAGAGCTACGGTATCCAGGTGGCAAAATTAGCCGGAGTGCCGGATATGGTCATCGACCGTGCAAAAGAGATCGTGGAACAACTGTCGGACAATGATATTACGGAAAAGGTACAGAGCATTGCCATCGACAATAAGGGTGACGGAAAAGCAAAAAAGCAGCCCAAATACGATGAAGTGGATCTGGCACAGATGTCTCTGTTTGACACGGTGACAGATGAGGATGTACTGAAGGAACTGATGGAAATCAAGGTAACGACGCTGACACCGTTGGATGCACTGAATACTCTGTATCGTTTACAGAATAAACTGAAGAACCGCTGGAACGGTTAAGTTATTTGTGCCTGCTTTCAGGTGCTTAAACACCTGAAAGCAGGCAGACCACGAAAGGACAAGGGTGTTTATATGGGAATACATGTACTGGACTCCCGGACGATCGACAGAATCGCTGCCGGTGAAGTAGTGGAAAGACCTGCCAGTGTTGTGAAAGAATTAGTGGAAAATGCCATTGATGCCGGATCCACGGCAATCACAGTGGAAGCAAAGGAAGGCGGCATCGAATTCATACGTGTGACGGATAACGGCTGCGGTATTGAGAGAGAACAGCTTCCTACCGCTTTTTTGCGACATGCTACCAGCAAAATCGATGATGCGGAAGATTTGAATCATATCATGAGTTTGGGATTCCGCGGAGAGGCATTGTCCAGTATTGCGGCAGTTTCCCGGGTGGAGATCATTACCAAGCGGAAGGAAAATCTCACCGGTACCCGTATGGTGCTGGAGGGAGCAAATGAACAGTCCATCGATGAGATTGGAGCACCGGATGGCACGACGTTCCTTATGCGGAATCTGTTCTTCAATACGCCGGTACGGCGTAAGTTCTTAAAACAGCCGGCTACGGAAGGAAGTTATATTACGGATCTGATGGAACATCTGGCACTTTCGAGACCGGATATTTCCTTTAAATTCGTACTGGGGAACCAGACCAGATTCCATACCTCCGGCAACGGTGACTTAAGAGAGGTCATTTACCGGATTTACGGCAGAGAGATCGCACAGGAGCTGGTACCGATCCAGATTGAAGAAAACTGTATCAGGGTCGAAGGGTATCTCGGCAAACCGGTACTGGTGCGCTCCAACCGTAATTTTGAGATCTACTTTATCAACGGACGATTTATCCGCAGCGGTGTGATTGCCAAAGCTATCGAAGAGGGTTATAAGCAGTATCTGATGCAGCATAAATTCCCACTGTGCGTACTGCATATCACCATGGATACGGAGAGCGTGGATGTGAATGTACATCCCTCCAAAATGGATGTGCGGTTCTCGGACGGCATGGCATTTGCCAGAATGCTCAGTGAAAAAATTGCTACTACATTACGGAATCGGGAGATGATCCCAGATGCCTCCCTGGAGGATGAAAAGTCCATCCGGAAGAAGGAACTGGAAGACAGGAAAGCTTCCTGGAAGGAGCATACTCCGGAAGTCTTTGAAAAAAAGAGAGAAGAAAGCTACCGTGTCATGGAGGCTGCCAGATACGAGGCAGCACCGAAAGACCGGAGAGAATTTGTACAGAAGCCATCCTGGCAGGAAGCACATACCAGTGTACAGACCGGTGTTCAAAGCGTACAGAAAGAGGAACCCAATTCTGCCCCCGCAATAACGCCCGCTTCGCAAGAGGACGATTTTTTTGTGGAGGCAGTACCGCCGGAGGCGAAGCAGCCGGGACCTGTCATCTGTCCGGAGACCGCTGAGGTAATTGAACCGAAGGAGGATATCCTTACGGAGAAACAGGCGAAAGAGATGGAACCCGAGGTGAAGGATGCACAGCAGATGAACCTGTTTGAGGAAAAGCTGTTGTCTGTGCAGAACCGCAGCCGCTATCGGATCATCGGTCAGGTCTTTGACACCTACTGGCTGATCCAGTTCGAGGATAAATTGTTTATCATTGATCAGCATGCCGCCCATGAGAAGGTGAAATACGAGCGCCTGATGAAGCAGTTCCATGAAAAAAGTGTGGTATCCCAGCGCCTGATGCCTCCCATCATTGTCAGCCTGACGGGACAGGAGGAAAGCGTTCTTCACACCTATGAGGATGCCTTTGCACAGCTGGGATTCGAGATCGAAGCTTTCGGTGGCAACGAATATGCTTTGCGCAGCGTGCCGGTGGATCTCTACGGCTGCAGCGAGAGAGAACTGTTTTTAGCGGTACTGGATGAACTGTCCCAGGAGACCGGCAACCGCGGCAGCTTTCAGGTCATCGAGGAGAAGATCGCATCCATGTCCTGCAAGGCAGCTGTTAAGGGTAACAACCGATTAAGTTTTCAGGAGGCGGAGAAGCTGATCGATGAACTCCTGACACTGGATAACCCCTATAACTGTCCCCACGGCAGACCTACCATCATTACCATGACGGAGACTGACCTTGAGAAGAAATTTAAGAGGATTGTATAATGCGTTTATTGATCAAACAACGAGTATTTTCCTGGACAGATTCTTATGACGTCTATGACGAAAATGAAAATGCAAAATATTTTGTAAAGGCGGAGTTTTTTTCCTTAGGACATCAGCTGCATGTATATGACAGAAACAATCGTGAACTGGGTGTTATCAGACAGCGTCTGTTTACCCTGCTTCCGGCATTTGAAATCGAAATTAACGGACAGATAAAGGGCGAGATCCGTAAGCAGTTCTCCTTTTTCAAGCCAAGGTACGAGATCGATTACAATGGCTGGCGCGTGGAGGGAGATTTCCTGGGATGGGATTACGATGTGTACAGCGGATGCAGTAGTATCATTCATATCTCGAAGGAACTGTTCCGTTGGGGAGATACCTACACGATTAACTTTTCTGATCCGCAGGACGAACTGGAAGGGCTGATGTTAGTCATCGCCATTGATGCGGCAAACTGCACCCAGAATAATAATGGATAATGTGTAAGGAAGAAGAATTATGTCGGTAACACAATCTATAAAAAGACCGTTAGTCGTACTGACCGGGCCTACGGCAGTGGGTAAAACAAAACTGTCTATTGCCCTGGCCAAAGCCATAGACGGAGAGATCCTGTCGGCAGATTCCATGCAGGTATATAAGCATATGGATATCGGTTCCGCCAAGATCCGCCCGGAGGAAATGCAGGGAGTGCCCCATCATCTGATCGATATTCTGGAGCCGTGGGAAGAATTTAATGTGGTGGTCTTCCAGAAGCGCTGCTTGGAATGCATGGAACAGATCTATGACAGGGGACATATTCCCATTCTGGTGGGAGGCACCGGGTTCTATATTCAGGCGGTACTTCGGGGGATTGATTTTACAGAGAACGAAGAGAATACTGAATATCGGGAAAAAATGGAACAGCTTGCGAAAGAAAAGGGACCGGAAGTACTACATGACATGCTCAGAAAAATTGATCCGGTTTCAGCAGATAACATTCATGCAAACAATATCAAGCGAACCATCCGTGCACTGGAATATTATGAATTGACCGGGGAACCGATCTCTGCTCATAATGAACGAGAAAAAGAACGGACGAGTCCATATAATTTCAGCTATTTTGTCCTGACGGATGACAGAGAAAAGCTGTATGCGCGGATCGAAACCCGCATTGATGAAATGCTGTCGGAAGGACTGGTGGAGGAAGTCAGAAGCCTGAAAAAACTGGGCTGCCACAGAGGAATGGTATCCATGCAGGGACTGGGGTACAAAGAGATCCTGGAATATCTGGACGGAGAATGCAGCCTGGAGGAAGCGGTGTATACCCTGAAGCGGGATACCAGACATTTTGCCAAGAGACAGCTGACCTGGTTCCGCAGGGAAAAAGAGGTTACCTGGCTGGACAAACAACAATTTGACTATGACGAAGAGAAAATTTTAGAATATATGATAAAGGAATTAGGAGAAAAAGGGATCTATGAAAAACAGCAATAACAGTAATGAAGAAATCTACCTGTCTATGGGAATAAGCAAGACCGTATACGACTATGGCTGTGCCATTGAGAAAAGTTTGCGAGACCGCTTTGACGAGGTGGACCAGAACGCGGAATATAATCAGTTAAAGGTGGTCAAAGCCATGCAGCAGCATCAGGTGAGTGAAGCCTGCCTGCTGGGCACTACCGGCTATGGCTATAACGACCTGGGCAGAGATTCCTTAGAGGCAGTCTATGCGGCAACGTTCCACACGGAGGATGCCCTGGTGCGTCCCCAGATTACCTGCGGTACCCACGCACTGGCACTGGCTCTGATGAGCAACTTAAGACCCGGAGACGAACTGTTGTCCCCCGTGGGCAAGCCTTATGATACTTTGGAAGAAGTCATCGGCATCCGCCCTTCTAAAGGGTCTCTGGCAGAATACGGTGTAACCTATCGCCAGGTAGACCTGCTGCCGGACGGAAGCTTTGATTATGATAAGATCCGTGAGAACATTAATGAGAAGACTCATCTGGTAACGATCCAGCGTTCCAAGGGATACCAGACCAGACCGACCCTGTCGGTAGAGCGGATCGGTGAGCTGATCGCCTTTATCAAAGGCATCAAACCGGATGTCATCTGCATGGTAGATAACTGCTACGGTGAATTCGTGGAGACGATGGAACCCTCCGATGTGGGTGCGGATATGATCGTGGGATCCCTCATCAAAAATCCCGGCGGTGGACTGGCTCCCATCGGCGGCTATATCGCCGGTAAAAAGGAATGCGTGGAGAATGCGGCATATCGTCTGACTTCTCCCGGACTGGGTAAGGAAGTGGGAGCGTCTCTTGGCATTCTGAAGGATTTCTATCAGGGATTTTTCCTGGCGCCTACCGTGACGGCGGGTGCATTAAAGGGAGCGATCTTTGCAGCAAATGTCTATGAAAAATTAGGCTTTGCGGTAGTACCGAACGGTACAGAGAGCAGACATGATATTATCCAGGCGGTAACGTTTGGACAGCCGGAAGGCGTCATCGGCTTCTGTCAGGGAATCCAGGCAGCGGCACCGGTGGACAGCCATGTAACGCCGGAACCCTGGAATATGCCGGGATATGATGCACAGGTCATCATGGCGGCAGGGGCATTTGTATCCGGATCCTCCATTGAACTGTCAGCAGACGGTCCCATTAAGCCTCCCTATGCTGTATATTTTCAGGGTGGACTGACCTGGCAGCATGCCAAGTTCGGCATTCTGAAATCCCTGCAGGCGTTGCTTAAGAAGGGAATCGTGACAGAAGAACAGATAAGGCAGGCGATATAGAACCTGCCGGGGAATACGAATCCTGTAGAAAAAGCGCAAAATAAAATCCACTAAATTTGTGTACAGAAGAAGCTTTTTGTGATAGTATAAAAAGACGTATGGAAGATGGGACTTATGGGGAGACCCGGACGGATACAGAGAGTACACAAGAAAAGAAAGAAGAGGAAATGCCTTGAAGAGAATTAATTGGGTATTGATTGTCCTGGTACTGATCGGATTTGTGATCGGCAGATTTATAGGAACTTATTTTGACGGTACTTTTCTGAATTACGGACAGAATTTTGGACTTAGCAGCCCGGTGGAACTGAATCTCGGTTTTATCATTCTTACCTTCGGACTGGAGTTTAACATTACCATTGCCAGCGTGATCGGTGTGATCATTGCTTTTGTGGTATACCGTTTTATCCGTTAGAGAACATACGTCGGAGAAGGCAGAAGGAGACTTATGCCTGCAAAATTAACACAACATGTAACGGATTCACAGCTGCCTTATGAGAGATTCTTAAACTTCGGACCGGAGAACCTTACGGAAGCGGAGCTTCTGGCAGTGATCCTGCGAACCGGAACCAAAGACACTTCCGCAGTGGAACTGGCGGAAAAGGTTCTGGCACTGGCAAAATATCCCAGGGAGGGACTTTTGGGCCTGCACGATGTAAGCGTGGAGGAACTGACACAGATCCGTGGGATCGGTACAGTGAAAGCAGTGAAATTAAAATGCATCGCCGAATTATCCAATCGTATGAGCCGGGCGAGAGCAAGCACCGGGATCTGTTTTACCAGAGCGGATATGGTGGCGGAATATTTCATGGAGAAGCTGCGCCATAAGGATACAGAGTGTGTGTATCTGCTCTGCCTGGATGCCAAGGGGCAGTTGATCCGGGAGAAAAAGCTGTCGGACGGCTGTGTGAACATGGCTCTGATCTCTCCCAGAGAGATATTTTTGGAAGCATTGAAAGACAAAGCGGTGAATATTATCCTCGTGCATAATCATCCAAGCGGCGACCCGACACCCAGCAGAGCGGACAGAGAACTTACCGACAACGTGGCGGGAGCGGGAGAACAGATGGATATTCCACTGTTAGACCACATTATTATCGGGGATAACAGGTATACTAGCTTTAAAGAGCAAAAATTATTGAGATGATATAAGAAAGGAAAATGACAGTGGCAAACAACGCATTCGGTATCGACCTCGGTACCAACAACATAAAGATCTATAATCGCAATGATGACAACATTATGATCGAGAAGAACATGATTGCCATCGAGAATAAGAATACTTTATTTGCATACGGCAACTCTGCATTTGAAATGTATGAGAAAGCTCCCAGCAATATTCATATTTCTTATCCGCTTTCCAACGGAGTGATCGCGGACATAAAGAATATGGAGACTCTGGTGAAGTATTTTATCGGAGATCTTCAAAAAGGCAATACCAAGCCTTCCGATTTCTTCATTGCGGTGCCGACGGATGTCACCGAGGTGGAGAAGAGAGCTTTCTACGATCTGATCAAGGGTGCCAATGTGAAGGCGAAGAAGATCATGGTAGTGGAAAAGGCAGTGGCAGACGGTTTGGGACTGGATATCGATGTGAAGAATTCCCAGGGTGTACTGGTGGTAAATGTCGGTTATGAGACCACGGAGATATCCATTCTGTCTCTGGGCGGTATCGTATTAAGCCGTCTGATCAAGGTGGGCGGTATGAAATTCGACGACGCTATCCGTGCGGCGGTCAGAAGAGAATTCTCCCTGATCATTGGCGGCAAGACTGCGGAGAATGTGAAGATTGCCCTGAAAGAACTGGAAGAAGAGGGCAATGGTGCCATTGTATACGGCAGAGATATCGTGACCGGTCTTCCGGTAGAACGTGAGATTCCCACGAAAATGGTGGACGAGTCCTTAGAAGAGCATTTCAACACGATCATTGATAATGTAAAAGTAATCTTAGAGAGAACTCCTCCCGAACTGGCAGCGGATATTTACCGTCACGGCATTTATCTGACCGGCGGCGCATCCCAGGTGAGCCATTTAGCGGAGAGACTGGCAACGGGGACCGGACTGCACGTAAATGTGGCAGAGAATCCTCTGACCAGCGTGGCAATGGGACTTGCCAAGATCATCAAGGATGATAACTATAAAACTGTAGCTTACGCAATTGAAGGGATGAGTAAATGAGCCCAGTCGTAAAAAGAAAAGGGGAGAGGTTTACTTTACCGAGTAAATATCTCCTTTTTATTTTAACTATCCTGTG
>ERZ808240.1216-NODE-1216-length-32476-cov-260.426699_pt1 | contig 32476 bp, 46 predicted proteins | sample MGYA00521084_ERZ808240 | MGnify/ENA primary metagenome ERZ808240 (study PRJEB31516, sample SAMN03275571) | gut metagenome | biome: mammalia-associated habitat; material: feces | host: Papio cynocephalus | place: Kenya | collected 2012-08-06 ... | reverse complement strand
ACTAATTCAAAAATAGAGAAGAAGGGTTATTTTAATAGTAAAACTAAGTCATCTGCTAAGATGAAGTTCCCATTAAACTCCCTTGAGGATTCTAATTATTGGCATTATAATCTACAGCTATCTACCTACGCGTGGATGATACAGAAATTAGATCCAGAAGCAGTTATAGATGATTTAATTCTTGACTGGTATCCACATGAAGGAGGCAATCAACAATTTCATTTGGAATATTTAAAGAAGGAAGTAGTTAAAATGTTATCTTATTACAAGAAACAATTACTACATCAAATACAAGAAGCTAAATATAAAGAAATAGAATACTGATTATGGGACTGACAGATTTGTTAAATCAAGGAAAGGATATTGTTGAGGGACATATTAACGAAGTTCTGGGACTTAATAAAGATATTAGTGCAGAACGTATGAAGATATGTTCCACTTGTCCATTATTTAAAAATATATTTGGAGGAATATGTAATCCAAAGCTTTGGCTTAATCCTCAGACTATGGAAATAAGCAATAAGCGCAAGGATGGGTACTATAAAGGGTGCGGATGTTTAATACCACAGAAAACAAAATTGGTGTATGCGTGCTGCCCTGCTCACAGATGGTAATTATTAATAAAATATAGAAATATGTAGTGTAAAATTGAAGGATGTACTAATAAAGTACTTGCTAATGGATTATCAAAACTAAATATATAGGAAGGTATAAAAAACTTGAAGATGCGATAGAAGCTCGTAATAAAGCAGCTAAAAAGTATTATGGAGAATTTGCCTTTGAAAATGGGGCACATACTTAAAGGAGTTTTTAACTATATCTTTAATAAGAATAAGAATATAGCATAGAAAAGATATTTAATTTGTAACAAATGTAAGGACAGATTAGTTCTTGATGATACTGAATATTGCAATATATGTGGCTGTTTAATAAAATTAAAAACTACAGTTCCTGAAGAAAACTGCCCTGCTCATAGATGGTAAATATATAAAATAGATAATATATTTTTAACTATATCAATCAATACTAAGATAATATAAATTAATAACAGATAATATGTTTAATGTTTAAAATGTTTTATGAATTATGCCTACAGTAAATGGTAAGCAAGTACATATGCAAGATGCTTCTGCACTGCATATAGCAAATCAAATTTCTCAAAATGGAGATATTTATGCAGATGATAAGATGTTAGATTAGATGGCTAACAATGATAAGAGATAGAAACTCTAGCAGATGATTAATGATAAAAAAGAATCTCTTGATAAGCATGAAGATTTACTTAAACAGTATCATTAGAGTATGGTATCAGACTTAAACTAGTGTGAGATAAAACCTACATATTCTAACGTTTTAATTAAACCATTTGATTCAAATCCGTTCCAACAAATTAAACGTGTTGGAGCACTTATAGTAGATACTGGAGGTTATACTCCAGAATATAAATCTAATGATACTGGTGAATGGGAGGAGCAAGAACAGGCTATTGCAGTAGCTACTGTAATAGAAGTTGGCCCTGAATGTAAAAATGTAAAGCCTGGAGATGCTATTTTTTATTCTAAAATCTCTGCAATACCAATACCTTTTTATAAATAGGGGTTCTATTCTATTAATGAACATTCTATTCTACAAATGGTAAATGTAGGTTTAACTGAAAGATTTAAAAATTATGATGGAAGAAAATAAGATTTATTTTATGCCTGGAGATTTGGTATAGTTAAGGTAGGATATACCAAATAAACCAGTAATGTTAGTGGTAAAGAAAGAAACATATATCTTTAAGAATAAAGATGATAAAGAACCTTACCTTAAAGGAATTAAATGTAGATGGTTTACAACCGATGGTTAGTTACAAGAAGCTGTATTTAACACTAAAGATTTAATTAAATTATGAGTACTTTTAGAGACTTGTGGAAATAGCATAGAGCTGCGGGAGATTCTATGTTTACCTACAATGGACATTCTTATAATACTCTTAAGAAGGGTGAGAAAATGTCTGATTGGAGTAAAATTTTAAGAGCTGGACAATTAGATTAGTATAATAATTATATTAATAATACTAATCTAAATGCGAATTAGGCTACTGGAAAATTAATGGATATGTCCTACAATTATAAGAAACAGGTTGCCGGATAGCCAGTATCTAATATTCCTCTGGAAGCTGCATCAGTTTTTGGTACAGGTACTGATTAGAATGGCTAGCCAATCTCTTCACAACCTATCCCACTTACTTAGGACATTTAGATTGAACCTATCCAAACTACTCCAAATTCTTTTAATAGAAGTGATATAAGAAAGTGGATTAAAGCGAATCTTGGAATAAACCCATACAGTCTTACTGGAGATTAGAGGAGAGCTATCAGAATGGTAGCTAATGGTACTGCAGATTCAAATGATACATCTTTATATAATTAGATAAAAAATACTTATAAACTGACAGATGGTTCACAATGGTTTAAAAATGGAGGTATGATTAATTATTATCAATAGGGAGGCCAAGCACAAGAAGACCCAACATAGAAAATAGTTGCTTTAGTACAGGCTGCACAACAGGGTGATAAACAAGCTATTCAAGCTCTCCAACAAGTTGAACAGGCGGCTAAACAAGGTGACAAACAAGCTATGCAAATTATGCAAATTGTTTAGCAGATAATGGAACAGTAGAATTAGGCACAGGCTGCTAAACATGGTGCCAAACTTAATTATCTTGCATCTTTACGTGGTATCTGCCCTGAAGGTTCTCACACAGAATATTTTAAGGCAGGTGGTTAGATTTGCAGAAAGTGTATTAAAGATGCTGAAGAAAATGCCCAAAAAGCTGTAAAGAAGAATAAGATGGCCTGTGGTGGAGCTACTAAGGCTGTGAATACTATCAAGGCTGAGATGGGGATTAAAGCTGCTATGGATAAGTGTGGTGGTAAGGCAAAGAAAAAGAAATAAGTAATAGTATTAAATAAAATAACTAATGCTAAGAGTTTTTCAATATAATTCTGCTACAGGGAAAGTAGAATTGGAAGATGGAAACTTACTTTTAATTAAGGAGTTTCGTGATTTAATGGATGATAATAGGAATAAATGTAAATAGGATCCTACAGGCAAGAAACATTTGAGAGCTTTTAGAGAATTTACTTACATTTGGTTAGCTATAGATTGGAACAGTCTATATAAAGATTATACGATACAAGAACGGCATTAGGAAGCCTTAAAGGATGGGGAAATTACTGAAGAAGAATGGAACGACCCAACTTTTAGGGCTGCTTGTCGTAAATATAAAGAATTACAAAATAGCAGTAGAGCTATAAAAATATTACACGCTTCTGAAAAAGCTGTAGATAGAATTACAGATTATTTTAATAATATAGATCCCCAAGAAAGAGATGAATAGACAGGTAAACCTATTTGGAAAGTAAAGGATTTGTAGACAGAGATTTCTAATATTCCTAAACTACTGGAAGAGCTTTAGACTATGGAGCAGTTGGTTAAGAAGGAAATTATGGAACAATCTAAAACTTATGGAGGAATAGGTTAGGGATTCGAACCTAAAAACTTTTAAGCCATGCCTATACGTAGTAATAAAATTACTAAGACTAAAGCTAATCCTCGAAACAAGGCTTTAGAAAAATAGGTAAAAGATATTCTAGCTAAACCAAAACCTACTCCTAAAAAATATATATCCAAGACTCTTCAAGCTAAAAATGATCTTGCTATAGAAAATGCTACTATTAAAGATATTATAGATGAAGAGAAATTGAAGGAATAGAAAGAGCTTGATGCAGTAGTATAGAAAGCTAAGGAAGCAGTTGTTTCTGAAAAAGTAAATTTAGATGTATGGGACTTTGATAATACTCTTACCAATATTCCGTATTTTGATTTACACTGTACTTATCAAGCTAGTGGTTATAGACCTATAGATAAAACACATGGTTTATCTTTTAGGCCAGAATGGTTTACTGAAGCTAGAGATCGTTACTTAAATACAGGTCATTACTGTTAGTTTGTATAGGGTTCTAAACTATACAATTAGTTTTGGGAATAGGAATATAAAAGATGTAGAGAAGGTCTTACAGTAAATGGTTATACAGTTACTGGCCCTAACTACTTCTTCTTGAATTACTTCAGATTGGATGATAACAGAGTAAAGAAATCTGGTGCCGGTAGAGATACTATCTTTCCAAGATTTAAAGTTTACTAGTATGAGTTTTTCCATTATTATGAACTTTGTAGAATTTATGGATGGAATTGTTCAATGTTAAAGAATCGTGGTTGTGGTTTCTCATTTATGATTGCATCTATTCTTGATGGAACATATAGCTGTTATAGAAATAGTAACTGTGTTATCAGTGCTTATCTACAGAGTTATGTAGATGATACTATGGATAAGGTTACTATGGGATTGGATTTCTTGAACGAACATTCAGATGGAGGATTCTTCAAGGCTAGATAGGTTGAGAATAATTCACAAACAAGAAAAGCATCTTACTATTTAATAATAGATGGTCAGAAAACAGAAGTAGGATTTAAGTCTAAAATATCAGGTAAGGTAGCTGATAACTCACGTAAAGTGAGAGGTGATCGTACTAATGTACTGGTACAAGAGGAAGCAGGTTCTAATCCTATACTAGAAGAATCTGTAATCAAGGGTGAAGAGCTGGTAAGGCCTGGAGGTAATCGCATAGGTGTCCAAATAATAGGCGGCACGGGTGGTGATATACAAGGAGCTGATGGATTGCGCAAAATCTATGAAGATCCTACTACTTATAATGTACTACCATTTAGACACAATTATACTCCAGACCATGAATATGTATTATCTAACTTCTTTATACCTGCCTATAAAACCTTAGATTTACCTGAATTTATTGATGAAAGAGGATGGTGTGATGAAGATAAAGCTAAAGACTACTATAATAAATAGAGAGACTTAAAAGCTAAAACTCCATCTGCTTTATTAAAGTATTGTGCAGAGCAATGTTTTACTGCTGAAGAAGCCCTTTCATTGGAGGGTAATAATAAATTTAACAGAACTCTCTTAGCTAATTAGATAGCTTATATTAGAACTCATAGAGACCAAACTGTTACTGACAATGAGGGTAAAGAACATCCGGCAGTTCCTAAGATATAGAACGGAGAACTTAAATTTATATATAAGAACAATTCTGATGGAATAAAGTTATCTAATATTGTTAGAGTAGATTTTATTCCAGGAGATTCTGGATAGGTCCATGTTCTAGAACCTCCTGTGGATTAGGATTTTGTAGGTTTATATACAGCAGGTATTGATGCTATTGATATTGGTTAGGAACAAACTTCTGACGCCACAGTAGACCCTTCAAAATTCTGTATTATTATATATAAAAGAGCCTTTGGTATAGATGCTCCTAAACCAGTAGCTTATTATATGGAAAGACCCGATAAAATTGATAAAGCGTTCTAGACAGCTTTGAAATTAATTTACTGGTATAATGCTAGTACTAATATAGAAGCCACAAGATTATCTTGTTGGAACTATGCTAAATCAAGAGGGTTTGCTAAATATTTTATGTTTAGACCTAGAGCTACTTATATGGACATGAATGCCAGACATTCTAGAACTATAGGAACTCCAGCTACTCCAACTATTATTGATCATCAAAATGATTTAATAGCTGATTATGTTGAAGAGTTTTGTGATTAGATTTGGTTTGTTGAATTATTAAATCAACTTACTAGATATTCTCTAGAACATAAAACTAAATTCGATATGATAGCTGCATTTGCTATGGCTTTATTGGCAGATGAAGAATTAAAAGGAGTTGTTCCTAAAAAAGACAATATTGATGAATCGGAATGGGAGGATGTTGGATATTATATAGATGAAAATGGTATTAGAAGGTTTGGGGTGATTCCAAAGAAATAGCCTCAACAGATTTACAGTTCTTATGGGACTAATCCTAATAATTTTATAAGAAGTAGTGACCCAAGAAAATATGAATGAATTAATTTCTAAAATTAGAAAAATAATTTTTGATTAGTATAAATGTATTTTTAACGGTAAATTAGAGGTGCTGAAAAATTCTTCTGGATATTCTTTAATAATTGGGATTCCGTCAAACGATAAGCCTTCTACGATAAATGTGGATGGGACAGAAGAGGATTTTATTAAATTTATTACAGAAGACTTTAAAATTAATAAACGATATATTTCTGATTTTAGAAAAGTCGAATTAAATAATTATGACTAACGAAGAATACATTTAGTTTACAGATAAAACTATTTCTGAATTAGTATATGATAAATAGGAGTTATAGAAAGCCTATAATTACTATGATGGAATACTAGATGAAGACTAGTATAGATTTCTAGAAGAAGAATATGGTATCGGAAATCCTACTTCTATAGAGTTTGTTCCGTTAATTAAAAAACATGTAGATGCTTTAGTTGGAGAAATATTAGGAACTCCTATATTACCTAAAGTAACTTGTAAGGATTCTGATACTATATCTAAAATTACTAGAGAGAAAGAATTATATATTAATCAAGAAGTATTATAGTTTTTAAACAGAAGACTGTAGAATAAAATGGTTCAATCCCTACAGGATGACAAGAAGATGGTAGATTCTGGAGTACAAGAAGCTATAGATGCCTTAAAAGAAGATTTAGACACCAGCTTTGTTTCTGAGTACGAGGTTGCTGCCCAAAATGTAGTTGAATACATTTTACAGTCTAGAGATTGTGACATAAAGAATAAAATCAGATAGTTGTGTCTGGATATATGTATAACTGGACAAGATTATTTTAGAGCTATTCCTTCAACATCTAATAATAATGTTCATATAGAAATATTTGATCCTAGAAATGTTTTTGTAGAACGTGACCCTAATTCTAATTATGTAAAAGACGGTGTAAGAGCTGTAATACGTAAATGGATGACTAGGTAGGATATTATTTCTCAATATGGTAAACAATTATCTAAAGAGGATATAGATGGATTAGATTAGCTTTGGAATGATTTAAGTAGAGAAGTTAATACTTCTACAATAACTGCTGTAGGAGCTGGTCAGACAGTTCCACTTAATGCTAGAAGCACTAAGTAGCACGTTAATGCAGGTTATCCTATTTCTGAAAGAGGTGATGAGATTAATAATCTCATTCCTGTCTATGAGGTAGAATGGATTGAATCTGACACTAAGACATATATCTAGAATAGATATAAGACTGTTAGAATAGGAGAAAATATTTATATAGTAATAGGTAAAGATCCTAATGTAATTAGAAGTTAGTCACATCCTGAGAAGTGTACTTTATCAATTAATGGTGTGCAATATACTTAGAGAAATGGACAACCTTATTCTCTAGTACTTGCTTGTGCGGCATTACAAGATAAGTATAATTTACTCTGTTTTTACAGAGATAATCTTATAGCTTCTTCTGGTACTGTTGGAGATATTATCGATATATCCGTACTTCCTAAGTTACTTGGAAATAAACTTCCTGAAAGATTAAAGAAGTGGATTTCTTATAAGAAAGCAGGTGTTGCGTTAATCGATACTTCTCAAGCAGGAAGACTTGAATAGGGTATGGCTTCTCCTAATACTATTTATAATGGATATGATGATACTATTAAAGTTCAAGCTATTCAGGCAATACAATTGGCTATACAATCTGTAGAAGATACAACATCTTCTATTACAGGAGTATTTAGAGAGCGATTAAATGGAATATAGCAAAGAGATGCTGTAACTAATGTACAGACTTCTGTAAATAATTCATTTATAGTTACTAAGAGTTTTACATAGTAGGTTGATACTATTATTGAAGAATTACTATTAGATTCTTTAAATGTAGCTAAAATTGTTTTTAAAAATGGATTAACTGGAACTATTATATTAGGAGATAAACAATCTAGAATATTTACAGCTTTACCCGAATATTTTACTCTTACTGATTACGACATACATATTGTAACTAATTCTGATATAACACGTCAGTTAGAATAGTTAAAATAGATAGTACCTGAATTTGTTAAAGCACAAATTGTACCTCCAGATTTAATTATAGAAGCACTTACTTGTACCAGTCTTACTGATTATAAAATCAAAGTACATAAAGCTATAAAGAAATAGCAAGAAAAGAATGACTAGTTACAACAACTTTCCCAACAACTTCAAGAGGCTTAGCAACAAATGAAGTAGATGCAATCTGAATTATAGAAAGCTTAGACTAAGGTTCAACAACTTAATGAAGCTAAGTTAAAGTTAGAGCAGGAAAAGAATAAAGCTACTATGGAACTTGAGTGGTATAAGGCTAAGACGGATAGGGAATATAAATAGAATTTAATGGATGAACAATCAAAGAGAACTTAGATTGAAATAGACTAGTTACATGATGGGAATCCATATAATGACAAACTTAAACAAGTAACAGGATCATGAGTTGCGGTAATAATTGTAATGTAATAAAACCAATACCATTTAAACCTTTACCAAAATGTCCTCCACCACCTCCATGTGGTAGTCCTTGGGATTATAGAGGGCATTCCTACGGTATTAAAATAGATACAGAATTTGGAGATTGTATATTAACTGAAAACGGAAATCATATAATTACAGAATGAGTTGTTAGTGTACTAAAACCGATAGGGATTACAGAATTACTACTTATGTAGATAAAGACTCTCTGATTCCAATAGTTAGAGAGTATTGTGATTATTGTAATGATCCTTGTAAAAAAGATTCCGCAATATCTGTATCTTCATTTGTAGATCAGTTATATAGAATGTTAAGAAGTAAAGATGACATTGATGTTATCTTGAAGTAGCTTTCTACATTACTTAATAAAACACATTCTATGTCTGTAGAAAATAGATAGCTTATAGAAGAAATCCGAAATGAATTAGATTCGAGATTCCATAGATTATATTTCGTATCAGGCAGTTTTAAAGAAGATGTGTATGATGGGAAGGCTGATAAAACTATTTATATTCCAACAAGTATAAAAGATTTTTCAGATGTTCCTGATTATATTATAACAGATTTTTCTTTAGCTAATGATACTCTTTCTATTGATTAGAATAATGGAATAAGTAAATCTATAGAAATGCCTTATGGTATTTAGAATATTTCATTATCTAATAATGTATTACAGGTTGATTAGAAGAATGGTTCTAAACAACTTACTTTACCTTATAGCATTACAGATTTTTCTATAAGTGGATCTAATATTAACCTTACACAGGCTAATGGATTTTCTGGATCTGTACATATTCCTTCTGCTACAGAACAGGGTGCTGTAACTAAAATTAAGTATTATAAGACTGGAGAAACTTCAGCTACTACAGCTACTTCTGCAGATAATGCAATAGATTTAACTCCAATACTTGGTAAACATAGTATTAAGTATTACAAACTTGGAGAATCTACACAGTCTGTTGCAAATATTGATACAGAAGGTGTATTCGACCTTACTGGTTTGATGGGACAGAATACTGGTGTTCTAAGTATTACTTATAATAAAACTGGTTAGAACACAACTACTACAGTCACTATAGACAAATCTGGTAATTTCGATCTTACTGGAATTTTAGGTAATCAGACAATTACTTATGTTAAACCTGGAGAGACTACTACATCTACAGTGGGAGTTGATGCTAATGGTAATTTTGATTTATCAGCATTAAATGTAAATAAGTTATCTCAATTGACTGGAGATACTACTATCACTACTCCTAAACTTGGAGATATTGTATACTATACAGGAAGCTCTTGGCAGAATAAGAATATTGTAGAAATGATTAATTCTGATGCTCCCCTATATACAATAGTCTCTGAATTACCTACTTCTGATTAGAAATCTAATACAATTTATATTGTACCTAATACATCTTCTACTGACAGTTAGAATGTTAAAACAGAATATGCTTGGGTTGGCAGTAAGTGGGAAAAGTTAGGTGAATTTAAACCTGATGTAGATTTATCTGGATATATTCAGAAACCTGAAGGAGCTGCTGAAAATCAATTCCTTGTTTACAAAAACGGCTCTTGGACTAATTTAACAATTACTCCTACAGAAGGACAGGTTATTTATTATACTAATAATAGTTGGACATCATCTTCAGTTGATAGCTTAATTAAGAACTATCTTGATACAAATATAGATAAACTTATTAAGAATTATCTTGATGCAAATATTGATTCTTTGATTAAGAAGTACTTGGATGCAAACCTTGACGCTCTTCTGAAGAAATACTTAGATGCTCATATCAATGATTACATTAAGAGTTATCTTGATGCTCATGCTAATGAGTATATTAAGAATTACTTAGATGCAAATCTTGATAGTCTGCTCACTACAAAACTTACTGCTTTAGGATTGATTCCAGTTATTTGGAAACGTGATACGGATTCTGGTATGATTACTCCTAAACAGAATGCTAATGACGATGTAACTGTAGGTAAAATATATAGTACTGAACACTGATGGCGACGCTTAGTAAAAATAAATAGGTTGTAACTCAGGGTTGGTTAAAAGCTCAAATGAGTGATTCCAGCTCTGAATTATACCTATAGAATGAAAATGTATCTAAATTCACAGATCTAAACAGAGGAATTACAGCAGAGGAAATTAAAAATAGTACTTTTGTTACATATAGTGCAGATTCTTCTGAATACGGATTACACTTAAGGAATTATGAATATTCTAATAGTGGAAATACTCCTTATGCTGATAATTAGTATGTAATTAAAGAGGATCTGTTTGCTACCAACAAAGTTATTGATTATAATAATTCAACTCTGACTGCAGGAGATATGGATCCTATGGGAGGAGTTTCATAGTTGGTATTTAATGTATATTCCAATGTTGGTAATGAACAAGTTGATTTAACTTAGGAAGATAATTTTAACACCTATGGACAGTATCTAAAGATAGGAAGTGAGAAAGCTGAGCTTTTAAATATTCAAGGAACAAATAAAGTAGTGTTTAGTAATAATATAAATGCTACTAAATACGATAAGAGTAAGAGAATTGATTTAGTTATTAATGGTTCTACTATTTCAGAATCTGTAAACTAGACTACTGATGATTTAGGAGTATTTACTAAAGGTAGAGGAACTATTACTGATGGTAAATTAAATTCTAAGTTGTGTTCTAATCTTACTGATGCTAATTGGAAGTCTGGAGGTACTCACTTTACCTTTGGCGGAGGTATTAAGAATGTAGCGGAAGCTGATGGCGGCGACTGGTATATAACTGATGATATTCTTTATGAAAGAGGTACAGTATTACAAAGGAATGTTGTCTCAGACCAATTACAAAAAAGTACTGGAGTCACCCTCAGTAGTGTATATAGTGGGAAGTATCATATATCTTGGGACAAGGATTAGGCTTCTAATAAATGGATATTTTTAAGGGACAGCACTGATTTAAGTACAGAATGTCCTGATACATATACAGGAGCTAGATCTAAATATTATTATGTAACATATAAATGTTATTATAGGTAGGTTACTCATAATTATGGCAAGACTGCTATCTTATATGCTGAATCTTACCCTGAAAAATTTAAGAGTTAGGGATTACCTTATATATACGAGTTTGAAGAAACTGATAGTGATGGTAAAGATGGATTTGATTTAAATTAGGATTCTAAACCAGATAAAAAGTACTTCAGCAATACTCAATACACTAATCCTACACTTGTGTATTTATCGGTAGGTACATAGTTATAGATTAATACTTCCAATTCTAACTTTTCTATTACTTCGGCAAAAGGAGCTACTGCTACTCAATATCCAGACTTCTCATTAAATAGTGGTAATGATGGAAATTCTTGGTATGGAGCTATATTCTGGCTAGATCCAGAAAACTGTTATAAAGAAGATGGTGTTATATATTTAAAGGCTGATGATGCAAAGACTTATACGGACGATTGGAAGACAAATGTCCATTATATGAGAGAGATTCATACAGATTACTCAGATAAATATCATAGACACGATTAGTCTATATATGGAACATCTGGGAATGACGACAATACACAATGTGGTATGATCTATTGGCCTGCAGTATATTTAGACCTTTCAGTTTACTATACTCCTTTATATACAACCAGAAATTTGAACTAGATGGTTTTAGATACTTACGGTCCTAATAAATTATCTACAGACTATGTAGCTCAATCACGAGGAAGTTTAGCTAAAGAATGTGGAGAAGAAGTTACTGTAAATGGTACTAGTGTAAAAAAATATAAATATTGCACTAGCGGAGATACATGGTGCGGAACATATATCGAATATAGTGGGTGGTATCAGGCATCTGCTTCCGGTGATGGAAATAGTTTTGTAATAAAAGAGGTTCCTGGAAGCGATAGTAATTTTATATCAGGTTATGCATCTTAGTCTGGAAGTTCTGTAAAATTATCATTTACTAGTTCTTCAAGCCCAACAGTTACAGCTAACGATTCTTCAGTAACCATTTCTGATACAACTACTAGCAGTACAACTATAACTGCATCTAAAGATTGCAGTGAACCACCTAATGTAATAGTAACACTTACCTGTAATGGGGATACAATACAGCAATCTATAGATAATTAGAATAGTACAGGGCTTTCTTATAGTACATTGTGTGCCGCAGTTCCTGATAAAATAAAGGCTAAATAATATTTTTAATAAATTATGGGATATAAAATTTCTGAATTTAGAGAACCTAAACATCTTTTGCCAATGGATTTAATTCCTATGGTATAGAAAGGTGAGAATGTTTCAATAACATTAGATCATTTTATTCACGAATTGTAGGATATTTTAAATCATATTCCTAATTCGTTTGTAGTTGTAGCACAGGAAGCTAAGGTTAGATCTATTGAAGCTACTGTGAAGTCTGAAGAGGCTTTGCGTGCTGCCAAAGATGCTTATGATGCTTCTCAGGAAGTTTCACAAGATTTGACAGATTTAAAGAGTGACGTTGCTGCAAATACTAAGAATATAACTAAACTCAACGTAGATAAAGAAACTTTAAAGACTTAGATTCAAGAAGTAAATGATTTACTCGAACTTGCTAAGCAGCAATTAGACGTAACTGTTCTTACTTAGAATACTGCCACTCTTTCTAAGTTTGTCATTAAGAAAGGTGATGTTACAATAGCAACCATTGCTATTCCTGTAGTAGATACTTCTCTTACAATGGCAGGCTGTTCAGCAGATTCTAAAGCTACTGGTGATGCTATTCAGACTGTTAGGAATGCAATTCCAACAAAGTTGTCTGCTTTTGCTAATGATGTAAATTATATTACAGAAGCTAATGCAGATTCTAAGTACCTTAATAAGACAGAAGCTGCTTCTATTTATCTTTCACAGAAGAATGCAGAAAATAAATTCTTGTCTAAGACAGATGCAGCTATCATCTATCCTTCTAGAACAGAAGTAGCTAATGATTATCTTACAAAGCAGGATGCATCTGTTACTTATCCTTCTAAGACAGAAGTTGCTTCTAAGTATCTTCAGAAGGATGATGCTTCTAATACTTATCTTAGCAAGTCTGATGCAGATATAAAGTATCTTAGTAAGGATACTGCTGAAGATACATATTTGTCTAAGACTAAGGCTAATGATGTGTTCTTGAGTAAGGCTGATGCTGACCAGCAATATCTTTCAAAGGCTGCTGCTAATGATGCATATCTCAGTAAGTTGGATGCACAGCAGACTTACCTCAGTCAGGATAAGGCTACTCAAACATATCTTACTAAGAATGACGCAGCTACTAGGTATTACACTAAGGTAGAGATTGATAATAACCACTACACTAAGGATGAGACAGATGCTTTAATAGATAAGTCAGTTAAGGATTACACAATCAGCTCCGATACTATCGAAAAAGATTATGCCAAGAAGACTTATGTAGATGAAGCTATTAAGAATAAAGTAGCTTCTGTATATACTTATAAGGGTTCTACAACTTATGCTAATCTTCCTTCTAATGCCTCTACTGGTGATGTATGGAATGTAACAGATGCTCATGACAATGTTCCTGCTGGTACTAATTATGCTGCTACAGTTTCAGATGCTGGTGTAGTTACTTGGGATGCTCTTGCAGGTGATATTATTGTGCAGAATAATGCTACAGTTCTTACTAAGGATGTTGCAACTATTGCTATTATTAATGGTAAGAGTATTACTCTTTCTAGAGAATAGATTCCTGTAACACAGGCTGCTCCAGTAGCTCTTACTAATGAGAGTAAAGTAGTTGCTACAATTGATGGTACAGACATTAAGGCTTCTATTGCAGCTGATGATACTTTGAGTACTTCTTCTCAAAACGCCGTACAGAATAAAGCTGTTACAGAAAAGTTGAATGATTTGACCACTTCTTTAGCTAATACTACAGAAGCTACTCACACATTAAATGATAAGTATACTGCTTTAGCTGCAGATGTTGATACTAACAAGCATAAGATTGTAGATCTCGATAACAGACTTACAACTCAGGAACAGAAAGAAGTAAAAGTAGTTTGCGCAAATGCAACTATTGGAAATACTCTTACTACAATTGCTACTATTAATAATGTAGAAATTAAAGCTAGAGTAGATGCCTCATCTTCTAGTACTGTAGATGCTGCTCTAGATGCTACTTCTGAAAATGCTATATAGAACAAAGCTGTTACAGCCGAAATTAATGCACTGAAGTAGAAGAATACTGAGTTACAAAATACTATTACAACTCTGCAGACAAATCTTGAGGCATTGTAGAAGTCGTTTAACGAAATTACTAAGGAAACTGTAACTAATATGTTTACTCAAACTTCTGGAAATTAAGATAATTAAATAATTATTGGTTAGGGGGTTTTCTCCTAACCAATAAATTTTTTAAACTCTCGTTTATGAAAAAAATATATAATTTCTTTTAGAAAATTAATACTTGGCTCGCTTCTTTTGGGGCTGATAGATATTTACATCTTGTAGCAGGTATTTTAATTAGTTTCTTTGTAATTATGGGCTTTCAAGCATGGTAGCAAGAAACTTTACTTATAAGTACGGTAGTAGGTTATATTATTACTGTTGCTATAGGTTTGGGCAAAGAAGTTTTAGATTAGAACTATACTGGTAAATCAGATATTACTGACTGGTTATTTACTGGAATAGGCGGATTGATTGGAGCAGCTTTATTTGCTTTATAATAATTTTAAATTATGTCAGAAGTTAAATATTTAAGTACGACAGGCACTTAGACTTTAGTTAACAAGATTAAAGATTATGTAGATAATAAAGAAGTGTCAGCCACAATCGAGGATGGTTCTATAACTACTAGTAAACTTGCAAATAGTGCAGTGACAGCTTCTAAAATAGCATATAAAACTATTACTGATGCTGAAATAGAAGATGGTACAATTGTTCCAAAATTATTAGCTGATAGTGTGGGACCTATAATTTTTGATGTACCTGACTCTACTTCCAGTACTCTGGAATTATCGAATATATATATACACGGAGATAACTATCCTGTAAACTTTTCTCAATCAGGTGTACCTACTATTTTTACTAGGATATATAACTATTATTAGGAGTATACAACACCTATGTATATCAAATATGGAGATACGATACTTGCAGTAACAGGTTTTTAGGTATCCGATAGTTCAATTATTATTACAGGTTAGGTATTTCCCATTCATATACAAATTTATTACCAATTCAGTGGAAATAGTTGGTCCAATAACTCCGAGGTTCAAAGAGGTTATGCGGTAACTTCCAACCATAATGACATCTATATTGCAGAGGGTGTGGTAGACACTAATACTATTTCGAATGATGCTGTTACCCCGGCTAAATTGTCTGATGAGGCACGATATTTTCCGGCTGTAGCATCTACAAATTCGTCTACCACTTTATTGGTAGGAAACTTTAATAATTTAGGAACAATATCTAGTAATACTACTGTTACACTTGATACACCTACTATTGACAGCTCTTCACTACCAGACGATTATACGTGTGTTTGGGAAGGAGGATTTACAAAAAGTTCTGGATGTACAGTAACATTCCCCAGTGATATTACATGGGTTGGAGATACTTTAGAATCAAGCAGTACTGGAGATTGGGAGTTTTCAATTAGAAAAATTGGCTCAAGCTACCACGGAATCCTTGTAAACTTTAGTTAATTTATATAAGTAAATATAATTTTTAGGAATATGTTTAAATGGTTAAAAAAAATTTTTAATATGATACGTAGAAGATTGATGGAATATCTTACAGGAACATAGGAGTTCAGTATTAGAATACCTCTAAGTGGATATAAATTAATTAAAACTAATATAGGTACTATTTCTGATGGAGATACTTCAATTGGCGTAATTACAGGAAGTGCCAAAAAGAAGGATTATCCACTAACTCTTATATATACTCTCGAAAGTACTGAATCAGATGTTTCTCCTGAAGTACTTATGTAGAACCATTCAGATAAAACTGTTAAACCTCAGGGTGAAGATGTTACTTTTGAGATGCATAAGGGAATTAAATATTCTCCATCAAAAGGTTCTACAGTAGAAAGAAGTACACCAATAACATTAGATTCGCCTAGTGGTGTAGCTAATATGGAGCAAGTTTCAGAAACTAGAATTACATATGCTTCAGTAGATGGGCTGACATTTACTAGTTTAGATACCTCTAATGACCCTGCTACTGGAGTAGCCCATATCGATAGTAATTTAACTACTGCTGATGTTACTGAAACTGCAGTATTTAAGTGGTCGGATGGAAGTTCTACAAATTTCCAATACATTAAAAAGTCTGCAGGAGTTCTTCCACAGACTGTAACTTTAAATGTTCCTAATAAGATTACAATAAATAGCAGTACTGCAGCAAATTCTTCTATAGGAACTTGTACCTTGACTATAGATCCAGAGTATAGTAAATCACTAGTTTACTCTAGTGGTAAGTTTAGTACTATCAACAGCAATCTTAAAGTTGTTGGAAAAATCACAACTTCTGGAGAACTTCGTGGAGATATATAGATAGTTGACCCCACAAAAATAAAAGAATCCGATAATTCTGCATCGTTAATCCCTATAGAGTTTACATATACAAAGAATGATGGTACTTCCGAAACAGTTTCAGAAGATATATCTATTGTAAAAGAATCTACATCTGCAAAAGTTACCATTTCAGGACTTACTTCTAGATGCAAGGCTCAGATATTAGACAGCAGTAGTAATGTAATAGGTTCAGCAGATAGCTCAAATACTTCTATTACTATACCAGAATCTAATTTCAGTGATGCTACTACAGCTAAGAGTTTTACTCTAAAAGTGTGGTATGACGCAGATACTTCTAAAACCCTTGCAGGAGTTACTCCAGATACATTAACATTCAACGCAATAGGTGATACATAGAATATTACTATAAATTCAGGTGATGTTAGTGTTCCTGCTACTGCCGAAAATAGCCAGACTATAAGTATTAAACGTGGAGAAACCTTAACGGTTGCTAATCCAATAGATACTACAAACTTAGTAACTGCTCGTTTCGGTTATGGGTCATCTACCTTTACTGGTGCCACAATAGGCTTCACATTAGGTAATGCAGAATTCCCATTTGCAGCTAAACTAAAATTGCTTAAACAGCCATTACTTAATGTATTAGCAACTGGTACAGTATATGCAAGACTGTATTATACATCTTCTAAGACATTAGTTTATTCAAATGCTGATTCTCATGTAAAAGAGCTTCAAATTACTGCAGATGTAACAGGTAGTGGAAAATAATATATTTTATAGATAATATGATTTAATTTTTTAAAATTTTAACAAATTATGGCAATTAATTATTTAGGTCAAGCCGGTACTTAGGTATTGGTGGACAAAATTAAAGCAGTGTCAACAAGTTCTGCTAACATTGAAGAAGAACTTAAAAAGAAAGTTCCTCTGGGAGATGATGGTGTTATTTCATCGCAGTATCTTCCAAGTTATGTAGATGACGTTGTTGAAATTACAAGCATTCTCGCTGATGAGAAGGCACTTCCTACAGACAATCGTGATGCAAGTATGCTTTATTACATTAAAGCTACAAAGCAGCTTAATCAGTTTGTAGTTGCTAGCAAGTCTTGGACAAAGACTACTCCTGAAGTAGGTAAGATTTATGTAACTAAGGACACAGATCTTACATACAGATGGTCCGGTTCAGATTTGGTAGAAATCAGTAAGTCAATTGCTCTTGGTGAGACATCTTCAACTGCTTATTCTGGTGATAAGGGTGCTGCCAATAGAAAGGATATTGACGCAATCAAGAGTGGTGATCTTCCACTTGTAAGCCCTTCGATTGTTCCAGTAAGTGGTGCAACATCTTTGTGGACAGTAAAGAAGGCCGGTGAAAAGGGAGCTGTCGTAGCTGGTCTTGTAGGTACTGGCAACCTTACAGTACTTAAGGGTTATACAGTTGTATTTAACGGCAGTATGAAGTGGACTCATGATGATTCTCATAAGGATCCTACTGCAATGTCTGGTGGTAACTGGAGTGATAAGGCTCTTCCTGCTTCTGGTGCTCTTTCAGACGCTTACACTACAACTGTGACTAGCGATACTACAATTACTGCTGGAGTACAAGCTGCAAAGCAAGGTCTCGTAGAAAGCAACGGTATTATTAAGTGGGCTTCTGATTCAGATGTTAGCAGAACTACTGCTTCAGTAAATGTTCATTTCAATTACAAGGTTCTTTGGCAGGGCGCTACTGCTTTTGATGCAGCCGCCTTGTTAGATGCTATTACTACTCCAACCTCTGGTGATAAGAAGTATATCACAGCTGATGGTAAGAACAGAGTAATTACTGGTATTACTACTACTTCTGACCAGTATTTCGTATATGCTTATCCAGCATCTCTTGGTGATCTTACTAAGATTACTTTGAATGATGCTACTCCTTTGTTGAACGACGGCTTTGTTAAGTCTACATTGACTGTTACCGATCCTGACACAGGAGCTTCAGATAAGTATAATGTATATACAAGTGTTTAGAAGGGCGCATTTACTAACGCCAAATTAGATATTGCATAATAATTATTAACTTTTAAAAAAGAACATAAAATAATATGGCAAGAATAGGTTTAAGTTAGGCAAATACCCTGAGATCAAACAATACCACTTCTACTGGATATGGTATTGTATATGCAGATGAAATTAGTGGACATAGGTCAGTTGCTAATCTTGATGCGTTATATGCATTGAATGCTTGGCAACTTTCTATTAGTGGAGATAATACAGGTAATGATGCTATCGGTCAGCAATGGTATGTTGTTGATGCTGATGGCAATGGTACTGGCAATCACTATGAGTTAATTAACTGGGATAAGAGAGGTACCGCAGACGGTTGGAAAGTAGTAGCTTCAGGCGTTTCTTCTGACGTTGATGCAGCTATTAAGACTGCAGTAGGTGCAGAAGCTACTCGTGCAAAAGCTGCTGAAGCTGCCAACACTAAAGCAATTGCAGACAATCTTACTACAGCTAAGGCTTATACAGATACAGAAACTACAAACAGACGTTCTGCTATTAATGCTGTATATGGTGAAGATCCTGGAGATACTCCAGCTCACACCATTAAAGGTAATGCAGACGATCTTGCTGCTGAAATTACTCGTGCAAAGGCTGCTGAGAAAGTTAATGCGGATAAGAATACAGCACAGGATACTTCTATTAAAGCTCTGCAAGATGGTAAGGTAAATACTGCCGACTTGGTAGAGATTACTGCTGATGAAGTAACTGCTATGTTCAATTGATATAATTAATTAATCATCTATCCCCCCCCCAAAAAAAAATTATTTGGGGAGGGGTTATAGTTTTATTTTATGAAATATTTAGGATAGAAAGGTGCGCAAGTACTTGTTAATAAAATTAAATCAAGCTCATTACCTGAAGGAACTGAAAACAACTAGATTCTGAAGTGGGATAATGATAACAGTAAAGCAGTTTGGACAACTTTAGAGTTAGATGATGTAGCAGCCTATGGTGTTAGAATAGACCAATCTGTTGCAGATCCTCATCTTACACGTATAGGTAATATGACATATCATAAAACCCTTCCAATACAATCTAAATTAGCAGGTTGTATTGCAACACATAAAGGTTCTACTTACAGAGCGGATAATGCTGAATTTAGTTCTGGTAATATCCAATATTGGTTAGATCCAAATGATTGGAGATTTAGAAAAACTCCAGTGATAAAAAATATGAAACTAACCGTTGCTTCTGGCTCTTATACTTTAACTGATGATATATTTAAAACTCTTTAGTATGAATAGCAATATGTGAAAGTTAGTGGTTTAATAGCTCAAGTAACTTCTATAGATACCACTAATGGTGTAGCTACTTTAACCTTTGAAGCAACTACAGGTCTCCCAACAGCTTCTTCAAATTCTATTTCTGTAGAATTAGGTTCTGTAAGAAATGGCTATGACGGTAATGTTATGATTTATTACCCAACATTCTACATTAAATCTAAAGAAATATCTTCTGGAGTATATGATATTTTAATTTCTGAAAGTAATGCAAATACCAATGGGTATTATAAATAGAGTGAGGGGCTTATGAGTGCTTATAGAGCAACTCTATTAAGAACTGTTCCAAAAAATATGGGATATTTGTCCACTTTTGATAGTACCAATTACTTAATATCAGTAGCCAATACCCACGACTACTGTAGGGGAGGAGCAAACAGTTCTGATTATGATTCATATTTAAGTACCGATAGATTTAGAACTGATTTAGGCAAACCTGTTTAGAATGAGTATTTAAGTTCAATGCGTTAGTTAGCAGGGGATCAATCACACATCATATAGGATTATACACAGTATAAGAATGTAATGTATTGGCTGTGGGTAATTGAGTATGCTAATTTTAATAGTTAGGAAGATTACAATGCTGCTCTTACACCTGAGGGGTATCATCAGGGAGGTATGGGTCCTGGAGTAACAGATTGGGATTACGAATATTGGTATAGCTACAACAATCATAGGGTTATAACCCCCTGTGGCTTTGGGGATGAATATGGTAACAAAACTACTGTAATAGACCAAGTTGTATCGTCTCACACATTTCATATCCCCCGTTGGAGAGGGATTACTAATCCCTTTGGAGATTATATAAACACTCTGGATGGTATTGTTATTAAGGACAAATGTTACATTATAGAGGATCCTAATAAATTTACAGATAGTGCTACCGAAGCAGCGGAAAATGCAGCCAGAAGCTGTGATGCATTTTTATCTTCTGGATACCAGAAAACCCAGGTTTATGGTACTTGTGCAGATATTCTTCCAAACGATGTTGGTAGCGATGCCACCACTTACATATGTGACTATACATTGGGTTCAGGTAATGATGGTTATACGTATTTCCTAAGCGTAGGAGGTGATACAAGAGCCTTTTCGACAGCTGGTTTAGCTTGTTATAGCCTCGATAGTGATAGGATGTATAATGGCACTTTCCGCTTTCTAACTTACCGCACATACTAAATTATTATAATAGTTCTAACAAATCTAATACTGTCAATATAATAACTTAACCAAATATGTTTTCAAATAATAGAATTGAAAGTACTGTACAACCTTCTTCTTTTGTAGATCTACATAACGGTGTATGGTACTATAACTATGATATAACCTCAGAGACTAAGTAGGTACCCGAAGATGTAGAGAATCCCGACAAACTTAAAGATGTTACATATTATAGTTATGCACAAGTACGTATGTATGGTAAACCTACTTACTCCGAATGTGTATAGCTTATAATTAGAACTTATATAAGTGATACAGAAGAACTAGATCTAATTAATTCCTATAATAAATATTAGATGGGAGAATCTATATTACAATCTAAATTAGACAGTTATTCTGAATATCTAACATTAGTTAATACAATTAAAAATAATGTTGCCAAAGATTTTGGAATTACTTTGGAAACTACTCCTACAGTACAAGCTGCTTCTAATACTTCTATTACAACCTTTGCTGCAATAATGGTTAATACTGTTGAATTAACAGACTCTCAATCATTGCAACTAAAAGTATTATTCCCCAAATGGGAGGACTATATTGGTAAGGATGTAAAAGCAGGATTTAAGATGCAGTATGGAGATAAATTATTTAAAGTAGTTAAAGATCATACAGTACAGAAACAATACCCACCTTCTATAGATACTGCTTCTTTATATACAGAAATAACAGAAACCTAGTCAGGCACTAAAGATGACCCAATAGACTATCCATCTGATGGTAATATGGTTATCTATAAAGGAAAATACTATAAAGAAGATGGTGTTCTATATGAATGTATAAGAGATTCTGGACAACCTCTTTATACAAAACTTGCTAATGTGATTGGCAACTATGTTTAGAAAATATCTTAATAAATAATATATATATGAGTAAAATTAAATATCTGGGTGCTGAGAGTATTCAAGTACTAGTGGATAAAATAAAAAAAACTCAGCAATCCTTAAGCACTTTAGATGAAAAGGTAAATACTACTATTACTCTCAAATTAGATTCCGACGGTTATGTGTCATGTTCTAAAAGTTCTGGATAGGAGGGATTTGGAGTAGATTAGGGATTTTTATATATAATATAATAAAAAAAAATAAACAAATAAATAAAATGTCTCAATATATTTAGGGAATTATAATTGATGGAGTAAAAACTAAAATTGATTACACAGGATTAGCAAATACTCCTGATTTAACTTCCAAACAAGATAAATTAACAGATACGGATAATGGTTACGGTTAGAGAATAAAAAACTTAGAAAATACATTATCTCAAGCTATTAATTTTTCAGAAAATTCTTATTAATATGAGTTAGAAATATGGATTTTTAGATACATAGGTTTTAACAGACATAGCACAGGCTATAAGAGATAAAAAATCTGTCAGTACTAAGTATAAACTATCGGAAATGCCTGATGCAATTAAATCTATTTCAGGAATTGATACAAGTGATGCTACTGCTACTGCAAGTGATATTATTTCTGGAAAAACGGCTTATGTAAACAGTACAAAAATTACTGGAACCTTAAATACTGCAACTGTATATACCTCTGAAAATACTCCAGCAGCTTCTGAGGGAAATGATGGTGATATTTGTATTATAATTTCAGAATAATATGGCATCAAATTTTAAAATAAAAATAACCGAAGGTACCCTTATAGATACTCCTTCAGAAGGTTCACTAAGTGCAACAACTCCAATACAATTTAAAGGAAATTCTGGTAAGGTATTTAAAAGTATGACAGTAAATGACACATCTGTATCTCCTATTTAGGGAACGGAAAATTTAACAATTACTGCTTCTACAAATACCACTAAATATGATGGGATGGTCTCTAATATACTGGACGGCAAATCCACTACATATTACTGGAGTGGGACGAATCAAAGTGTTGGGTAGTATATATTATTAACTTTATCCGAGAGAACACCCATAAACCTTATCAAAATAGACTAGGATTCTTCAGATTATGCAGGCTCTAATTGCAGCTTGTAGGTATCTGACGATAATACTACTTGGAAAACTGTTGGAACATTAACTAATTCTAGTAGTTAGTCTTTATCTATTTATGCATAGTGCTAGTATATACGATTATATATAAATTCTAACAAATCTAGTTGGTGGAAGATATATAATATAACTGTATCACAAGCAAAATATTATGTATATTACTTATCTGATAGCGGTAGCAATACTTCTATAAATATTATTTTCGGAGGTAATGATATTTTATATGTAAAAAATAATTCTGCTTGGAAACCGCACAAGGTTTATAAAAAATCTGGAAATTGTTGGCAAAATGCTACTAGCACTTATCTAAAATCAAAACTATCAATAGGGGCAGATACTAAAGTAACTACAAAAAAGATATTAAAATTTACTAATGATGATTATTTAGATAATAGAACTTTATTATTTGAAGATGATTTTGATACAGGTAAGCTAAATACTGAAATATGGACAGCTGAAACCGGTTACTGTCGTAATAGTGGAGCTGTTGCATATTACACTTCGGATGCTTTAAGTTTTGAAAACTCGAATTTAATAATAACCGCCAAAAAAACATCAGGATTGCCTACAGCTAAAGCTAATGGAAATTCTTGGGCATTGACATATACATCAGGGTCTATCCAATCTCAGGATAAATTTACCTTTAAGTATGGTAGAGCATAGGCTAAATTAAAATGTCCAAAACTTGCTGGTACGTGGCCAGCTTGGTGGTTATTTGGAAACAATCGCAAATTTGCAGAATATCATACTGACGGTACAATTCTTACAGAATCTGGAACAGCTTGGTCAGAATGTGGTGAAATTGATATTATCGAATAGTACGGTACTGCAGACTAGTACGAATGGAATTTATGGTAGTCACAATCTGGAGCAAGTTCCTCATATAAAAATGGACAATATTCTATAGATCCTTCTGACTGGCATATCTATGAAATAGAATGGACTCCTACAACTATACAATTTTTATGTGACGGTACGGCTGTTTCAGATAAAATTGATATAACAACTTCACAAGGTTAGGCATATCGGAATAACGTAGATAAATTCTTTTTAATGTTAAATCTCCAAATTGGAGGCACTGCTGGAACTCCGACGGCTGACGAAATGAAAATGTATATAGATTGGGTAAGAATTTACGACCAAGTTAAAAATATTACACTTACTTATAATTGTGATTCTTAGACTAAAATATAGTCAGGAATAGCAATAACCAATTCTACAATACCAAGTACTTCTAAAAGTATAAATGAATATAATAGTTTCGCCACAAAATTATTTCCAATTATTGGATATAAATTCGATTCTGTTAAAATTGTTATGGGAAGTAAAGATATTACAAATGAAGTATACAATTCCACATCTAAGGAAGTAGTAATTCCAGAAGTTACCGATAACATTACTATTACTACAACTACTTCTATTGATACCTTGGAACATCCTTACAAGCCCTCTACAAAATGTCCAGATGGATATAAAGAACTTGTAATAAATAGCAAATCAAGTCTAAGTTTAAATAACTACTAGTTAAATCCGGGGTATAATGTAAATACCTCATCAACTACAGTAAACATAGAATTTGTATTACCTTCAGACTATACATTTAGTTAGGATGTATCTAGTATCATAGTTCCAGAAGAATTAGATTTTTCTTCTAATATTACAGGCACTTCTGATATATGTAATAACATCATTAACGATCCTGGAGTAAAGGGTAAATTCCCGATGTGGAATATAACTAATTATAACAAATAGAATTATTTTGTAATGTGCTTACCTATAAGTGTGGTAGGTAAAACTATAAGTGAAGTAAATAACTGGATAGATAAACATCCGATTACAATGTATTATAAAATATCTTAACAAATAATATATGGATAAAATTAATTATTTAAGTACCGATGGTACTCAAGCAATAGTAGATAAAATAAATGAAAACTAGGTACTTAAATAGGATAGTAAAGGTAATATATCTTCTAGGTATGTAGATAAAGACGGAAATGCAGTATATAATACAGTACCTTCAGAAGATGAAAATAAAAAAAATGCTCTAGCGTTGGGAGGCATAAACAATGCTACTGAAGAATATGCTACAGCTGTTGGAGGGGGTAATACTGTTTCCGGATATTAGAGTACCGCTATAGGTATAGCTAATACTGTTACAGGAAAGGGCAGTATAGCTATAGGTTATAGAGGCAATACTTCTGGAAACTTTGGAGTTTTCGTAGGATTGAATACTTATAGTACAGAAAATCCAAGATACGTAGAGCCTACTACTAGTACTTCTACACAATCTATAAATAATGAAAGCATTACGACTTCTTCCGTAGAATTTCCTACATTAACAGAGTCTGACAAGGTATCGAAATTTGCACCCCTTTCACATCCTTCAACATAGGCATCTTGGAATTGGCCAAAACCTTCTAATTTTACTGAACCTAAAAACATAGCTAATAATTCAGCAGGAGAGAGTAATGTATGTATAGGAAACAATATTTAGGCAACTGGAATTGGAGATTTTGTAATAGGAAGATTTAATATTGCAGAAGACGGAACATGTAACTATATTTAGGGTAGAAATAATAGAATTTTTAATGGATTCTACCATAGTGCTGAAGGGTATGGAAATACAATATTAAGTAAAGAAGGTGAAGGAGATACTATAGGCTCTAGCAGTCATGTTGAAGGCTGTTTTAATACTATATATAATACTGGGGACAGTTCACACGTCGAGGGATATTTGAACACCTTGGGAAAAGATATAGATATACCGACAAATCTTTCTGGCCCTACAGCAGATTAGTAGACTTATGGATCATGTTCTCATGTGGAAGGTGTAAGTAATACTGTTACTGGTGGTATGGCTCACGCCGAAGGCTATAGAAATACTGTAGAAGGAAATTGTGCTCATGCCGAAGGGCATTTTAATAAAGCCTTAAATAGATCAGAGCATGCTTGTGGACAATATAATTTATCCACTCAAAGTACTGATAAAAAATTACGTACTTTATTCTCTATAGGTAACGGAAACCCTGATTGGGAAGGTGTTAGACATAATGCTGTAGAAGTAAAATTTAATGGTGATATTTATATACAGTCCAAAACTACTACAGATAAATCTGATTTAAATATAACATACGCTCCTATGAAGCGTCTCCAAACTTGGTTAAATGAAAAATAGGATACACAAAAGTTTGAAGATACTTCCGATGCTTCTATTACTTTAAAACCTAATGTATATTATAATATTACTATTACAGATGCGGTTACATTGACTTTAGAGAAACCTACAGACGAGACTGTTAGTAATGTATATCAGTTCTGTTTTGACGTAGATACTTCCGTACCTAAAATAACATTCCCTACTGGAATTATGTGGGAAGATACTACAACACTATTAGATAGTAGTCATTATGAATATACTATCAGATATGTAAAAGGTACTTATTATGGCTCTAGAAAAAGATGGGCAAAATAGCTATGATTGACAAATTATTCAAAATAACCGAAAATACAGATTTTCCAGTTAAGGAAAATGGTTAGGATTTTGTAATCTCTGCTAATACATTGTTAAGAAATATTCAATTACTTTTAGGATAGGCAACTACTAGATAGACTGAGTAGGCTCAACAGGATATACTAACTAGGCTGGGTGAAGTTGAAAAGCTATTAAAGTATTGCCTATCTAGAAGTAATGAATCTCATACTTTGGCTCAAACATCTTATAATTTTAATACTAGGGTTTGGGATAAAACTTTAGAAAATTCTAGCGAGGTTGCAAAATTAAAAATAGAAAATAAGAGAATCTTATAGAGATTAAATGATATAGATAAATAGTTTGAAAGATTGGGATTATGAATATAAAGATAAATAAAAATAATATTTATGTATCTTTAGAAAGTAATTACAAAGATTTTGAAAACTGTGTAACTCTATATTTATTACTTGATTAGAATGGAAACATATATAAAAGCTGTATTAATGACCATTCTGGAATAGATGAATGCTTATTTCAAAAAATAGAAGATGGGTATTATAGAGTATATTCTATTATAATTCCTAAATATGAATACTTACCTACAGATTTAAATGTATTGCTTAAATTTGATAAATAGTATTACTACAAAGATGAATGTGTATATAAGTATTTATTTAGGAAGAATGAACTAGAAGATATAGACTATACAGAATTATTGAAGGATTGTAATAGTAATATTACTACATCTTATAGAGATGTATTTATGTACTATACTTTAGAACAATCTTTAATATCTTATATAGTAGCTTCTAGTGATGATGATGTTAAATTATAGAATTTAAGTGCCCCACAATGTTCAGATTGTAGAAATATTCCTCAATCTATGACTTTAGAAATAAGGAATAAATTATCTATGATACTTGAAATGATTAAGCATTCTATTAAATGTAATAATTTTTAGAGGGCACAGTATTTATTAAAATTGGTAACTAAGTATTGCAATGTCAGAGAAATAGATAGTTGATTAGTATAGGGAAATACTAAGTAGATTAGAAAGGGGTTATATGGATTCCTTGGATGATTTGGTCACCAATTTATTACTCCATAAATATAACCTCTCATGTATTATAAATTAGGATATTCATACTGATGATTATATAGAATGACTTATGTGATAAAATGTTTAAAGTAGATTAGTATTGTGATTGTAGTGTTAGGATAACTGATACAACACATTCTCTATATGATTAGAAATCTTTATATTCTTTTAAATATGAAGATACTATGACTTTAGACATAATAATTTATAATAATTCTATTTCTCCAAAATTACAGGCGATAGTTTTTACTGACCATAATGGATATTTAACAGAAGTGAAACTACCATTATCTAAAGATGGATGGTATACAATTTACCACATTATACTACCTACAGATAAATGGTATTATAAAGAATAGCAGAATAGATTTAATAAGTTAAATAAATATAAAGATATTTATATTACTGATGGAAAATCTATTTATCGTAGAGAAAATGGAGAATTAGTAAAGTTAGAAATTTTAGATCTTTTAAGAGAAGATTTGAATAAAACAACTGCACATATTTATAGTAAGGATATTTTCTCTACCTGTTATTTAGAAGAATGTTATATATCTATATGTAATAAATTATTATCTAAAGATTCTGATACTCAAATAGAATATCAAAGAGATTTTATTTGGAGCACTTTAGAAATTATAAATATATTAGTATAGAACACTAATTTAAGATAGGCACAATCTATTATTGAAGAAGTAATGAGTTGTAAGGGATTTTGTTTTAGTAATGTAGAAAATAAATCTACAAGTTTAAATCAAATTTCTCAATATAATACTTCTAGAAGTAATGGATTTTATATATAGTCAGATTGTAATTGTAATAAACAATAATAAATATAATTATTATGGGATGTAATTGTGGTAATCCAAGACCTCCTTTTAGGCCTACTGATCCAAACTGCCCTCCACCACCAAGACCAGAAGATAGAGATTGGGATGAGGCTAGATGGCATGAACGTTGGGAGCATGATGATTGTAATGTTCCCCCAAGACCAGTTCCTCATAGGAAATTTAATTATTTTGGACAGTATACCGATCTAGAAAAATAGATTATTGCAGAACAGTTAGGTTTCTCAGAAGGAAATGTTACAGTTGTAAACTATCCTGATGGAGAAGACCTTACTCAGAGGATTTCTTCTAATCAGAAGGTTTTAAAATTTAAAGATAAAGATTATGATCCACAGAATTGCAGTGGATATGGTAGAGTATATCTTCGTAAGAATATTGAGGGTACAACTTGTGGTAGAGTTTCTTCTGCACCTAGAAATATTCTGAGACAAGAGATGTTCTATGATGAGAATGGCAATCCAAGAGATCATACTATCTTTATTATTCAGTATGATTATGATTTGGATGACGCTTACATCAAACTTCCAGAAGATTCTATTTTGAAGTTTGAAGGAGGTAGTCTTAGTAATGGTACATTGATGCTGAATAATACTTATTTGTATCCAATGCCATTCATTACAAATCTTTATCTCCATAACATACAAACTGCTAACGATCCTGGAGAAGGACAGCTTACTTATTATGATGATAAGTTAGAGTTGCAAATTAGTAAAGGTGAAGCTAAAGAATTAAAATTCGCTGAATAATGTAGAGACTGTAGACTTGTGAACTACCTAATGATTTTAGACACGTCTGTTTCAAAGATTTACAATCTTACATATCTATAGACAGCTTTATTGATATACTGAGAGGATATTCTGATGTAGAGATTAATGAAATTAAAAAGCTATTAGGAATACCCTCTACAGTTTATGTTGATAAAGATATAAATATGTACTCTACACATCCTGTAGAGAATAGAGCTGTCTTTGATGCACTGTCTAAGAAAGTTGATAAGAATCGTATTGCTACAGTAGCAATAACTGGTAGTTATAAAGATTTATCCGATGTTCCAGTCAATTTACCTAATCCAGAAGGTCTTATAATTCAAGATAAAAATGGAGAATATTAGGTATATGATGGAAGTGAAGCTATGAAAATTACCTTACCTCAATCTGTTAAAGATTTAGGGGATTGGAAAGATTTTGTAGTAGATTATGATAGGATTGAAAAGATGCTCCCTATAAGGAACATCTTGCTTAATGGTGTATTACTTCCAATTAATGCTAGTGGCACAGTTACTATTAAGACTATCACTTGGAAAGAACTTGAAGAGAAATTAAAGAATTATATTACTGCAGATGATTTAAATCTGTATAAAGGAGAACTTGAGTAGTTAGTAGTTAAAAAGATTTCAGTATTACGTACTGAATTACTTAAAGACATTGATGCTTTAACTAAGGATACTACAGCTAAATTTACAGATGTAAATAACAGTATTACATTATTGTAGAATAGCAGCAATTCTGCAGACCAAGATATACAAAGTCTTAGAAATGATTTGTAGGATTTATCTACTCAATTAAAATCTGCAATAAATGATATTTCTATTATAAAAGCAAAATTAGGAATTTGAAGATAATAAATATTTTTTGATGTGTAATATGAATTAATATGGCTTAGGAAACTCAAACATTGGATAGTCTGGATTTTGACGATACTCAGGAACAGACTACTCCACAACAAGAAGAACCTACTCCAGAACCTCAACCTGAAGTACAACAGTAGCCAGATAACCAATCTACTGATGCTATTAAGGATTATTTGAGTACTATCGGAATTAAGGATTCTTCTAAAATAAAATTTGAAGATGATAAAGGCAATGTTTAGGAAAAATCATGGGATTCTCTTACTGAGGATGAAAAACTTAACATTTTAAAGACTCCTAATGTTAAGCAGGTAGATCCTTCTTAGGCAAGTGCTTATGGATTAGATGATTAGGAGACATAGTTAATTAATTATCTGAGAGCTAATAATTTATCTCCAGAAGAATATTCTTAGATGTTACAGCAGCAGGGAGCTAGTTCTAATACTCCTGAACCTGTATATCAAGTAGATTCACTATCTGATGATGATTTATATCTTGCAGATATGCAATTACGTGCTAAAGATATTACTGATGAAGAGCTGCAGCAAGCCTTAGAGCAAGCTAAAAGTAATCCCGAAACTTACCAAAAGTATGTTAATGGATTGCGAGAAGAGTATAAGAATCTTGAGAATCAGAATTCTGAACAGCAACAAGCTGAAGAACAAGCTGCTCAACAAGAACAATATACTCAATTCTCTAATCAAGTACTAAATTCTATAAATAATCTAAATTCAATTGGAGATTTAGATATATCTATGGATGATAGAGAGAAAGATGAGCTTGCATAGTTTATACTTGGTCAAGATGGTGCAGGTGTAAATTACATTACTAAGGCTTTGAATAATCCCGACACTCTTGTAGCTGCTTCTTGGTTTTTACTTAATGGACAGAATGCTTTTTCTGAAATTCAGGATTACGTAAGTAATGCTGTTAAATAGGCTAGACAAGCTGGCAGAGAAGAGGCTATTAAAGAAATGAAGGGTTCTAGTAAGCCGTCAGTAATAGTAACATCTCCTAATAGGCCTAATCAATCAAATACTCCAGTAAATAGTATTGACGATATAAATTTTGATTAAATTTAAAAGATTTTATGGCAACAATTGGTTATGTTACTAACGCCCCATTCAACTAGGGTGAGACTCGTACCTATGAGAATTTTCTTCATTTCTTGGGTGATAAGCCTAAGAACTTAGGTCTTGTAAGTAGACTTTATCCTCAGTGTACTGCTACTTACTACACAGAAGCTCTTGGAAACATTTTCTTTAACTCAGCTGCTAAGGCTAACAAGTTCCAGAGCATAGATAGTTATATGATAGAATGGCAACTTGATATTAACGAAATTAAGAGGATTCCTCTTGCAGCAGTTCCTGAAGGTGATGGTGCTGATGGTACTGAAATTACATTCTATTTCCCACAGAGATATTATGAGAAGTACGACATCTTTAAGATTGAATCTACAAGACAGCAATTTATTGTAGTTTCACATCCTATTAAGAAGGGTACTAATCTCTGGGTAGTTCAAGCTAGAATTGTATCTGAGGATTACAACACCACAATCGATATGAGCGGTGCAACAGCAGGTTCACTTACTGTGTTCCAGTCTAACGCTGTTCCTGAGCTTTCTGAAGAGGGCTATGTTAAAACTCAGAGCAACATTCAGAAGATGCGTAACTGGTTGACTACTTTCCGTAACGATATTGACTATTCAAGTCAGTTTGAAATTATGGAAGATAAGTTCATTAAGGTTACTAAGGGCTGTGATAATATGACTTATTATCAGCTCGACAAGAAGGAGAAGATTCTTCTTGACAACTTCATGCTCGCTCGTTCTAAGGGTCTGCTTCTTAACAGAAGTAATATTGATCCTCGCACAGGTAAGCCAAATGTAGTAGACCCTGAGACAGGACGTCCTA
>ERZ808240.1215-NODE-1215-length-32493-cov-4.001264_pt1 | contig 32493 bp, 27 predicted proteins | sample MGYA00521084_ERZ808240 | MGnify/ENA primary metagenome ERZ808240 (study PRJEB31516, sample SAMN03275571) | gut metagenome | biome: mammalia-associated habitat; material: feces | host: Papio cynocephalus | place: Kenya | collected 2012-08-06 ... | reverse complement strand
GATTTTCCTGCACCGTTAGGCCCTAAAAATCCAAGAATTTCGCCCTTATTCACTTTAAAGCTGATATTGTCAACAGCTTTTTTGTCACCGTAAAATTTAGTAAGGTTTTTAACCTCTATCATTTTTTTATTTTCCTCCTTTTTTTCAGGGAAATTTTTATTAAGCCGGAGCGAAAAAAACTCCGGCTATATGATTCTATAATTTATATGTGATGACAGTGTGAAAACAAAGCGAAATTATACAGAGAGCAATTCAATACCCTTTCTGATTCTTGCGAGTGAATCCTCTTTTCCGAGAATATCACAAAGCTCAACAGCACCGCCCGGAGTAAACTGTTTTCCTGAAACAGCAGTTCTTACAGGCCATAAAAGCCAGCCGTTTTTAACACCGAGTTCAGCAACAAGGTCAAACAAAGCCTTGTGGATTGACTCAACATTCCATTCCTGAAGATTTTCAAGAACAGGAAGTACAGCTTTAAGAGCCTCAAGAGAAGTTTCAAGATTGGTTTTCATTTTCTTATGACAATACATAGCAGTATCATATTCAGGAAGTTTGTCGATAAAGTCAACCTGTTCCGGAACATCTGTAAAGAGTTCAGTTCTTGGCTGAAGAACAGATGCAAGAACCTTAATATCAATATCTTCTCTCTTTACACTCTGTCTGATATAAGGAGTAATAACTTCAAGGAAGTGTTCAGGAGTCATTCTTCTGATATATTCAGCATTGATAGCTTTGAGCTTAACTGGGTCAAAAATAGCAGGAGCTTTTGAAATTCCGCTTATATCAAATTCCTGAACAAGCTCATCAAGCGTAAAGATTTCCTGTTCACCCTTAGGAGCCCAGCCGAGAAGTGCGATAAAGTTTACAACAGCCTCTTTGAGATAGCCCTTTTTCAGCAAATCCTCAAAAGATGCATCACCGTTTCTCTTTGAGAGCTTGGTTGTCTGGTCTTTCATAACAGGAGAACAGTGAATATATTTAGGAATATCCCAGCCGAAAGCCTCATAAAGAAGATTATATTTAGGAGTTGATGAAAGATATTCATTGCCTCTTACAACATGAGTTATACCCATTGTGTGGTCATCAACAACATTTGCAAAGTTATATGTCGGCATACCGTCAGTTTTAATAAGAATCTGGTCATCAAGAGTTGAATTTTCAACAGTAATATCACCATAAACTTCATCATGGAAAGTTGTAGTACCTTCAAGAGGCATTTTCTGGCGGATTACATAAGGAATACCGGCATCAAGCTTTTCCTGAACTTCTTCTTTTGAAAGATTACGGCAGTGACGGTCATACATAGGAGCGATATGAGATGCCTCCTGAATTTTTTTAAGTTCATCAAGACGGTCTTTGTCGCAGAAACAGTAATAAGCGTGACCGCTTTCAACAAGTTTAAGGGCATAATCCTTGAACATTCCCATTCTTTCAGACTGTACATAAGGACCGACAGGGCCTCCTATATCAGGGCCTTCGTCCCATTTAAGACCTGTCATTCTGAGAGTATCATAAATTACATCAACAGCACCCTCAACATATCTTTCTCTGTCAGTATCTTCTATACGGAGAATGAAATCACCATTATTTTTCTTTGCAATCAAATAAGTATAGAGAGCTGTTCTGAGATTTCCGATATGCATATATCCCGTAGGACTCGGAGCAAATCTTGTTCTTACTCTTTTAGTATCTGACATTTTAAAAATCAATCCTTTCTGGAAATTGTTTTAATATATTTTATATCTTCTGCAATCTGAGCTTTAAGTTCATCAACAGAGGAGAATTTTTTTTCACTTCTCACAAAATCTTTAATACGGACTTCCGGAGAAGTTCCGTAAAGATTTCCGCAGTAACCGAGAATATGTGTTTCAGCAAGAGGTTTTATATTATCCTCAACAGTAGGCTTGACACCGATATTTGTTACAGAAACATAAGAAATATCATCAATAATAGTTTCAGAACAGTAAACACCATATTTCAGTACAAGCTGACCGTCATAAAAATTCTGGTTTATAGTAGGAAAATCAATAGTCCTGCCGATTTTATTTCCCTCTGTAACAGTATTTTTGATTGTATAACAGAAACCGAGTTCCGAAAGTTCAGAGATTCTTCCCTGTTTCAGAAGTTCCCTTATAATACCTGACGATACAGGAACATTTCCTGAATTTTCGGCAAGTTTTACCACTTCGGTTTCAAAATTATACTTTCTGCCAAAACGGATAAGGTCATCAGTATCACATAAGGCATTTTTACCGAAACGGAAATTTTCACCGCACACAACAACACCTGAATTCATCTTTTCAGCAAGAATATATTTTGCAAAACTTTCACCGTCAAGGTCTCTGAGTGTATCAAAATCAGGTGATTCAATATAATCAAAATTCATATTTCTTATGATTTCAAGTTTGCGTGAATTGGGGTAAATATATTCAAAAGGTTTGCCATGCTTGAATTTAATCGACTGCGTATTAAATGTAAATACAGCAGGTGTATATTCCTTATAGGAAAGAGCCTTGTTGAGAATAAGTTTATGACCTCTGTGAATACCGTCAAAAAGTCCGAGAGCGACTGCTGTTTTATTTTTCATAGATTAAATAATCACCTCAGACAAGATTTTTATATACTTTAAGAATATTATTATCATGTTCAGCAACAGCAAGTCCGATAAATCTGCTGTCATATCCATAAATTCTGTAAATATCGTTATCAGGCAGAATATTTCTGATTCTTTCCAAATCAAGCTTTACACCGTTTTTATAAAGTCTTGTCTGATGTTCACCGAGATTTAAAGCAGGATATTTCACGAAAGCTTTATCTATCGGTATAAGCAGATTTTCAATACTCTGATTTTTAACGGCATTTTCAACCTGTTCAAAATCAAAACAATCATCAAGCGAAAAACCGCTTGCAGATGTTCTTACAAGAGATGTCATAATTCCCCCGCAACCGAGCAAATCGCCGATATCGTTTATAATTGTTCTGATATAAGTACCTTTTGAACACATAACAGAAAGCGTTCCTGACTGAGTGCTTTCATCAAAACTTTCAAGCTCTATGGAATCTATATGGATTTCACGCTGAGGACGTTCAACTTCAACACCCTGACGTGCAAGGTCATAAAGACGTTTTCCGTTTATCTGAACTGCTGAATACATAGGCGGAGTCTGGAGAATATCACCGCTGAACTTCGGGAGTATATCAGTTATATTCTGATATGATACAGTTTTCTGATACTGATTAATAACATTTCCCGTAATATCCTGAGTATCAGTAGAAACACCAAATTTAAAACCGGCAAGATAGCTCTTTGAATTATCAGGGAGAATATCACATGCCTTTGTAGCTGTTCCGACAAAAACAGGAAGAACTCCGGTAGCCATAGGGTCAAGCGTTCCGGAATGACCGAGACGTCTTATTTTAAGGATTCCCCTGAGCTTTGCGATAACATCAAATGAAGTAAAACCGGAAGGCTTATTCATGCAAAGTATTCCGTTCACAGATTCATACCCTTTCTTACAGCCTCAACAAGAATTTTTTTAACGTCCTCAAGCTTTCCGTCTATTGCACAGCCTGAAGCCTTAGCGTGACCGCCTCCGCCGAGAGTTGCACATATCTGTGATACATTAACATCTCCTGTTGAACGCATCGAAATCTTATAGGAATCAGGAGCTTTTTCCTTTATGGTAATTCCTACTTCAACGCCTTCAACCTGCAAAGGCAGAGAGGCACAGCCGTCCAAATCATTTGAATCAATACCCAGACTGTCAAAAAGCTGTTTTGTTATGGCTATAACTGTAACCTTTCCGCCAAGATAATATTCCATAATATCGATAACAGCACTTTCCATTTTAAGTCTGCCTGCTGATTTGACATCAAACATTTCACGGTTTATTTTAGCATAGTTCAGTTTATGCTTTCTCATAATTTCGGCAACTATTTCATGAGTTTCAGCAGAAGTGCTTTCATATTTGAAACAGCCTGTATCAGTTGCAATTCCTGTATAAAGACACATAGCTGTATAATCAGAAATTTCAATTCCCATTTCTTTTACAAGAAGTCTGTAAATTACTTCACAGGCAGCGGAAGCCTTTGAATCGAGGAGAGTACATTCAGCATAGCCTTTATTTAAAACATGGTGGTCTATACAGAGCTGAATTTTACCGCCGTAAATTTCCTGATAATTTCCGAGGAGTTTTGTATCAGCCACATCAACGGCAATAATTGTATCAGGTTCAAAATCAGGATTATTTTCAATGGTTTTAGTAATGAAATCAAATTTTTTCAGAAAATCATCACTGCATAAAACAGCACTTCTTTTTCCCATATCTTTAAAAACTGAATGGATTGCAAAACCTGAACCTATACAGTCGCCGTCAGGACTCTGGTGAACAAGTATATAAACGTTATCGCAGTTTCTGAGAAAATCATCTGCTTCGCTCATACCTATAAGCATAAAAAATCCTCCTTAATTATATTTCGTTGAGTTTTCTGTTGATTTCTGCACCGTATGCAATAGAATCATCAGCAATAAAATTAAGTTCAGGACATTTTCTCATTTTAAGGCGGTGAAATAATTCACGCTTTATAAAACCGCCTGCACTTTCAAGGCCTTTTACGGACTGCTTAGTTTTTTCCATACCTTCAAGGCATGAAACATAAATCTTGCAGTATGACATATCGCCTGAAAGTTCTGCTCTCACAACGGTAAGCATAGGAGCAATGCGGGGGTCTTTGAGTTCACGAAGAATAGCGGTCATTTCTCTTTTTATATCCTCTTCCATTCGGCTGAGTTTAAAATTAGGCATAAATTATCCTTTCTTACTGAGCATTTTCAGTATATTCATCATCATCTTCCGAATCATCATCAGCATCGAAAAAGCCGTCAGAAAAAAGCGTATCAGCAAATATTTTCATTTCCTCTGAAACATCAGTAATATCTTCAGGCTTATCAACACTTACACTGTAACTTTCCTGTTTATTCTCTGAGGGCTGAATATCACTGATTTCTTCCGGTTCATAATCATCTGTATGAGGAATTTCCTCATCATAATATTCATCAGCATATTTATCATAATCAGGTTCAAGCTCTTCAGAGCCGACAGGTCTTTCAATACCGAGAAGGTCATCAATTTCGGGTTCTTCAACAGGACTTGACTCACCGAGAAGAATTTTTTTCACTGATTCAAAAAAGAATATATCAACAGGGCTGAAATCCTCCCATGCAAGAGCCTCATCGCAGTAATTCAGCATATCCTTGTTGCTCATTCTGTTACTTTCCATAAAGAAATCAGTCCTCTCTGTACTCCTCTATCATAAATGCCTCAAATATATCGCCTTCCTTGACATCAGCGAATTTTTCAAGGCTGATACCGCATTCATAACCTGATGCAACTTCCTTTGCATCGTCCTTAAATCTCTTGAGACTGCTGATTTTATCTTCAGCAACAACTATACCGTCACGGACAACTCTAATCTGGCACTGTCTTGTAACTTTTCCGTCAAGAACATAACAGCCTGCAACCATTCCGACATTAGAAATTTTATATACCTGACGTACTTCAATTCTTCCGACAGAAATCTCTCTGAACTTAGGAGCAAGCATACCCTTCATAGCAGTTTCGATTTCTTCGATTGCATCATAAATAATTCTGTAAAGTCTTATATCAACACCATCTCTTGCAGCACTTTCAGCAGCAACAGGGTCAGGTCTTACATTAAATCCGACAATAATTGCATTTGAAGCATTTGCAAGCATAACGTCACTGTCACTTACAGCACCTACACCGCCATGAATAACAGTTACTCTTACTTCATCATTTGAAAGTTTTTCAAGTGACTGCTTAACAGCCTCAACAGAACCCTGAACATCAGCCTTTACAATGATAGGGAGTTCCTTTATTTCACCCTCAGCAATATGGCTGAACAGATTGTCAAGTGTAACTTTCTTAACAGACTTGAACTGTTCTTCCTTTATGTCGTGCTTTCTCTTTTCAACAAGTTCCCTTGCAAGTCTTTCGTCCTTAACGGCATCGAAAATATCGCCTGCACTCGGAACATCAGCAAGACCTGTAATTTCAACAGGAACAGAAGGGCCTGCGGATTTAACAGTTCTTCCCTTATCATTTGTCATAACACGGACTCTGCCGACAGATGTACCTGCAATTATTACATCACCTGTATGGAGTGTACCTTTCTGAACGAGAAGTGTAGCAATAGGGCCTCTGCCTTTATCAAGACGAGCCTCAATTACAGTACCCTTTGCAAGACGGTCAGGATTAGCTTTAAGTTCCTGAACTTCAGCAACAAGAAGAATGTTTTCAAGAAGTTCATCAATTCCCTCGCCTGTCTTTGCAGATACAGGAACGCATATTGTATTTCCGCCCCATTCCTCACAAACAAGATTATGTTCAGTAAGTTCCTGTTTTACTCTGTCAGCATCAGCACCTTCCTTATCCATCTTGTTTATAGCAACGATAACCTGAATATTGGCAGCTTTTGCATGGTTTATTGATTCAATTGTCTGTGGCATTATACCGTCATCAGCAGCAACAACAAGAATAGCAATATCAGTTATATTAGCACCTCTTGCACGCATTGAAGTGAATGCCTCATGTCCGGGAGTATCAAGGAATGTAATAGTCTGACCGTTATATTTAACCTGATAAGCACCGATATGCTGTGTAATACCGCCTGCTTCAGATGCAGTTACATTGGCATGTCTTATTCTGTCGAGAATAGAAGTCTTACCATGGTCAACATGTCCCATAACAACAACAACAGGACTTCTTGGCTGAAGATTTTCCTCATCATCACTGTCATCTATAAGGCGTTCTTCAATAGTAACAATAACTTCCTTTTCTACCTTAGCACCGAGTTCTTCAGCAACAAGGCTTGCTGTATCGAAATCAATCTGTTCATTGATAGTAGCCATAACGCCGAGACTCATAAGTTTCTTGATAACTTCAGCAGCACTTTTTTTAAGTCTTGTAGCAAGTTCGCCTACTGTTATGCTGTCCGGAATCATAACTTTAATCTGCTGTTTTCTTGCACGTTCGAGTTCAAGACGGCGGAGCTTTTCAGCTTCGGATTCTTTGTTTGAATACTGCTGACGGTTACGCTGTGCAGACTTCTGATTTATTTTCTGTTTTTTGGAAGAATAGTTATCCTTTCCATGCTTGCTGTTTTCAGGAGCAATCTGTTCATAGCGTTCATTATATTTATCGAGGTCTATATAGCTTCCTCTTGTATCAACAGTTCTTCTTTTGGCTGTTGCAGGAGAAGTTTCAGAGCTGAACATTGTTGAAGAAGTTTCAGAGCTGAAAGTTGAATTGAGCTTGGTTCTTTCACCATGAATTGATTTTGATTTCTGATTTTTCTGATTATTATTCTGCATAGGCTTATTATCCCTTGTCCTTTCAGATTTTTTTGAGCTGGTTTGTTTTTCAGCCTTCTGATTCTGATTATCCTTTACGGATTTTTTTTCCTGTTTAGTATTATTTCTGTGTGCAGGCTTTTCAGAATTTGTATTTTTGTTTTCTTCAGGAGAAGGCTTTGATTCGTTTGCTGATGCGAAATACTCATTAAAACTTGAAACCTGATTTTTAACAGTATAGTGTTCAAGCAGAAGATTCACTTCATCACTTGTGAGGGAAGATACAGATTTCTTTTTATTGTCGCCTTTTTCAGCAAAAAACGAAATAAGCTCCTGAACGGGAACGTTTAAATCTGAAGCTACCTCACTTAATTTTATTTTCTTTGGCATACTTCTCAACCTCCTGTTTATATTTTGATATATTACGGCATATCGGAATTATTTATAAATCCTTCAGCAAACCCCCTGTCGCATACAGCTATAACAGCAGTAGTTTTTCCGAGATAAAACTGAAGTTCTTCTTTAGTCAGGCGGGCAGGAATAATCTTTACATTATATTTAGAACATACAAATGATATTTCTTTAAGAGTATTGGCAGAAATATCACTTGCAGTCATAACGCAGAAAGCCTTTTTATTTTTAACGGCATCTGAAACGGCATCAAAGCCGATTGTTATTTTTCCGGCACGTCTGCACATTGTAAGCAGATTAACTGTTTTCTGAACGGAGTTCATTTTCCATTACCTCATAAACGCTGTCATCAATTCTGCATGAAAATGATTTTTCAAAACGTCTTGATTTTCTGGCTTTAAGGAGACATTCGGCATTTCTGCATATATAAGCTCCCCTGCCTGATTTCTTGCCCGTAAGGTCAAGACTTATTTCTCCCTCCGGAGATTTCACAACCCTGACAAGCTCACGTTTAGGCTTGTTTTCACCACAGCCAAGACACATTCTCATAGGTATTTTTTTAGGTTTCATATAATCTGTTCTCCGGAATTTTCAGAACTATCTGAATCATCGATAACAATTTCATCATTTTCCTGAACATTTTCTTCAGAAATCATATCATCATCGTCATTCAAATCAGAATTAAATAACTTAGCGGTGTCTTCTTTAAGTTCAGAGGTGTTTCAACATCAAACTGAGGTTTTATATCAATCTTATAGCCTGTAAGCTTTGCAGCAAGTTTTGCATTCTGACCTTTGTTTCCTATTGCAAGCGAAAGCTGGTCATTAGGAACGATAACAGTGCAGGTCTTGTTTTCCTTAACGGAATTTTCTCTGCGTGATTTCTTTTCGGAATCATTGTTCAGAGCATCAGTTTCAGCTTCTTCTTCAGGTTTTTCAGCTGAAGGAGGAGTTGTGATTACAGTTTTAAGAACCTTTGCAGGAGCAAGAGACCTTGCAATAAATTCAGCAGGATTTTCGCTGTAAGGGATAATATCAATTTTTTCGCCGTTAAGTTCCTTTACAACAGCAGTTATACGACTGCTCTTAGGGCCTATACAGGCACCGACAGGTTCAACATTTGAATCCTTTGACCATACAGCCATTTTTGTTCTTGAGCCTGCCTCTCTGGAAATAGCCTTGATTTCAACAGTACCGTCATAAATTTCCGGAACTTCTATTTCAAACAGACGCTTTACAAAATCCTTTTGTGAACGTGAAATCTTGATGATAGGTTTCTTGTCAGGGTTGGCAATATCAGTTATATAAACCTTGATATTCTGACCTGTCTTGAATGTTTCGCCGGGAATCTGTTCCTTTTTGAAAAGATAGAGTTCAGTACCCTCATAATCAACAGTAATGTCACCCTTTGAAGCATCAATCTGAGAAACAGTAACATTTATACAGCAGTGCTTTTTACTGCCGAAGCGTTTGAGAATCTGTTCTCTGTTAATCTGGCGAAGGTCACCCTTAATGGATTGCTTTGCAGAAATTGCAGCAGTTCTGCCGAGTGTTGAAATATCGATTTTATGGAGCATAGTACCGCCGACATAAGCAGTAGGGTCAATAGCCTTAGCGTCCTCAATATTGATTTCGTTTATGTCAATAGGTGTATCTTCAATAATCTGCTGAACGATATACATATTGAATACTTTATTTTCAGTATCAATATCTATTCTGATATTATCCTCGCTGTGCGGATAAGCTCTCTTTGCAGCTTTAAGCATAGCTGACTTTACCTTTTCAACAAGAACTGATGTATCAACACTGTTTTCACTTCCAAGTATTTCAAGTTCTTTAAAAAAACTGTTATCCATTTTGATAAATTCCTCCGATATTATTATATTTTATGCAAAATCAAGATAAAGCTTTACATGTGCAATATCCGAAAGCATATATTTTTTTTCATTGCCGTCATCATCACCGACAGTAATTTCATCACGTCCGGCAGACAAAAGCGTGCCGATTATATCCTTTTCACCGTCAACAGCACGGATAAGGCGAATCTGAACAACATCACCTATGCATGCTTCAAAATGTTCTTCACGTACAAGTTCTCTTTCAAGACCTGCTGAACCTACTTCAAGAATATAACTCTGAGAAATAGGGTCTTCTCTGTCAAGCATATCACTTACAGGAGCAGTAACAGCTTCGCAGTCCTGAATGGAAATTCCCTCGTCTCTGTCGATAAAGACTCTGAGATACCATACAGCACCTTCCTTTACAAAGCTTATATCCCAGAGGAAGTATTCAAGCTCATCAGTAATAGGCTTTACAAGGTCATAAATTTTACGCTCGGTATTTCCGAATTTTTTAAAATTCAAAAGCAACATCTCCAATATACAAACTAAAGACCGGAAGAATTCCGGTCTTTTGGGGTTAACGTCTTACTGATAATATTATAGCACATTATATATTAAAAATCAAGTGTTTTTTTAAAAAAATCGCAGAAACGAAAATTCCTCAGACTTGACATATATAAGTGGCTGTGATAAAATCTAATCATTAGGAGGGAGAATATGAAAAAAATCATAAAAATTCCGGCACTGATTCTTTCATTCTGCACAGTATTCAATATAACTGCCTGCAATGAAAAAAAGCCTGATTCATCAGAAGAAACAATACCTGAAACAACCGCAGTAATAAATACAGAACCGGCAGAACCTGCTTATTCTGAACCTGATATAAGCGGACAGACTATATACTGGATTGCTGACTATAATCTTAATCCTGAAGAAAATGAAAACCGTTCAACAGCCATTTCTCTTTTCAATGATGTATACGGGGCAAATATAGAGTATATCCATACAGACCGCAACAAAATTTTTGAAACTATTGATGAAAGAATACTTTCGGGAGAACCTGTTGATATGGTTCCGTATGAAATAAATTCTGTTCCGGAGGGAGTAACAAAAAATATCTATCAGCCTTTAGATGATTATTTTGATGTTCTTGAATGGGATTCAGAACTCTGGGAAAATATGCACGAAACAGCAGAAATGTTTTCATATGATGGAAATCATTATGTAATTCCTTATAGTATTTCAGACCCGCTTGTAATAACATACAGCCGTAAGCTTATGAAATCAGAAAAGCTTGACGACCCGTATGAACTTTATAAGCAGGGCAAATGGGACTGGAACACATTCAATCAAATGACTGAAAAATTCATATCACAGCAGACAGAGTATACAAGATACGGAATAGCCGGATATTTCGGTGAAGCCTGTCTTTATTCAACAGGAAAAACAGTTGTATCCCTTGAGGACGGAAAACTTGTCAATAATATAAATGATTCAGAAATTGCAAAGGCAGAAGAATTTATGATTAAAACAGCCGATATATACAATGACGGCTGGCATTCATCTTTTCCGCAGAATATGAATACTCTTTTCTATGCTATGCAGGACTGGTCTCTTAAAGAATCAAATGCACTCAATCCTGATGCTGATTTAATGGTTGTGCCCTTTCCTAAGTCTCCCGATTCAGATAAATATTATATGTATGCAAACTATAATGCAAGAATGCTGGTAAAAGGTTCAGACAAGGGAAATGCTGTCGCTGAATATATAAAATGTGAAAGACTTGCAGAAACAAGCGAAAAATATAAAGATGCGAAAAAAGCTCTTGCAACTCAGAAAATAACTACTCCAAAGGGAATAACTGTCGGATATATTACTGATGAACAGTATGATGCACTTCAGGAATATACTGACCCGACAAAGCTCACTCCTGTTTTTGATTTCGGTTACGGAATGGGCAGTGTTATGTACGGTGAGGGAAACTATGATTTTGAAACAAGAGGAATTATGAACCGTCTTGCCTATGAATTTACTGAACAGAAAGGCAATGCTGAAAACTGGGAAAAACTGCGTGAAATATGCTCCGGAACGATTGATGAGGAAATAAAGAAGTTACAGAAAGGTTAAAATCGTAAATAAAAACTTTTGCAGTAATGTTGAAAATGCACATTTTATTAAACTTTTATACCCTCTTAAATATCATTTCATCTGAAATATATAACTATAAAATTACAAAACAACGTAAAACCTTGATATTCTGATATTTGTGTGATAAAATAGTAATCAGCGTTAAAGATTTATGATATGGAGGATTTTATGAAAAAATTATTTGCACTTCTTCTCACCTGTTCTATGCTTACATGCGTATTTACAGCTTGCGGAAAAGAAGATACATCAAGTGAAAATTCATCATCAAGTTCAAGTTCAGAAGTTTCTGAAGAAAGTTCCGAAACATCTGAGGAAAGTTCTGAAACATCTGAAGAAAGCAGTTCAGAAAGTTCAGAGTTACTTGGAAATATAGAAGAAGATATCGAAGAATTTGAGGAAATCGAAGAAGAAGATATTTCAGAAGCTGAAACAACTCCGACTGAAGCTGAAAAAGTTGCAATAACTTCCGGTAAGGCTGATGACAAAAATCTTATAGGAGCATGGACAAATGATGAGCTTTCTGCCTCCTATTCTTCTATAAAGTTCAGTGATGACGGCGTAATCTCAGCAGTTGTTGACTGTTCAACAATAATGACTATTTCAGATGATAAATATCTCAATATGTCCGGTACTGACTGCCCGTATACTTTTGACGGAACTAATTTTTCATGTTCACTCACAGGTGCTGATATGGGAATAACTGACCCCGATGTTGAAATTCAGGGATTTTCAGTTCTTGAAATGACAAAGCTTGAACCTTCTGCTGAAAGTGATATTAACGGTAAATATCTCCTTACAGGCGGTGTTCTTAGCGATGCTTATTCACAGTCACTTCCTATGGAAGGCGATATTTATGTAACAGTAAGCAACAGCAAGGATATATTAATGGAAGTTCAGGTATGCGGTTATGATGCTGACGGCAAAAACCTTACATGGAAAGGTGATGCAAAAGCAATTCTCGGAATTGATTCAGATACAGAAGCCGTTACACCATACACAATTGACGGCGATACTCTTACTCTTTCAGGAAGTACAGAAGAAATCCTGACAAGAAATAAGGATATAAACTGATAAACAAAGCTGAAAAACAAAATAAACAATAAATTCGGGCGGAAAAAATGTTGCTTTTTCCGCCCGATTTTTCATATTATAAAATTATTTTCATCAAGAAAAATTTTCCCTTCATCAGCCAGAGGTTTAAGCATATCAGCCATAGCCTGCTGTTCTGATATATAACCGGCTGTTTCCTCGGATTTAATTTTCAGCTTGTTATATTCGTCTGAACCGTCCGGAGTTTCTGAAAGAAGTTTCTTTAAAGTTTCAAGTTTTTTACCTGAATTTTTTATATTGTTGGCAATCAGCTTGTAATTCCCTATAATCTTACGGTATTCATAAAATTTTTTATATAAATCAAGCTTCTCCGAATCATATATTCCACGCTTATATGCAAAATATATTTCTGCCAGACATTCCGCATCAGCTATTGCTGAAAAAGTATGTACAAAATCAATGTCATATATGTCTGCCACTCTTTCAAGATTATAAGGATTATCAAGATTAAGTTCTTTCATAACATCAATCTGAAGGTCATGAAAATTTCCGGATATTTCAGTCATTCTGTTATCAGCCTTTGAATATCTGACAGATTTCTGAACTTCTGCTTTATCCGCAGACCCCCAGACAAAATATTCAGACGGTGAAAAGCAGTCAACAAGATGAAGAAATTTTTCGGACACTACATCAAAATTCTGACTTTTATTTAACTGTTTCTGGGTAATTCCTGTAAGCCTTCTGGTTCTGTCCGAAATTCTGAAATTTCTTGAAGGTTTTACAAGGCTGTAAAAAGATGTCAGAGGACTGCCGTCAGAATATCTGAAAACAGCCCCCATTGATATAATTTCCCTTTTATTTGTTCCCTTTTGTTCAGGACAGTTAAATTCAAAATCAAGAAAGACAAGAATTTTATCCTTCATATCAGAATCAAAGCTTTCCTTTGAGCTTTCTGAGACTGTAACCCTCATTTACTTTCATAACACCTCTGTCAATAGCAAGAGCATAATCAGGTACATCTCTTGTAATAGTAGTTCCGGCAGCAGTATAAACGCCTTTTCCGAGCTTTACAGGAGCAATAAGATTTGTGTTACAGCCGATAAAGCAGTTGTCACCTATAACGCATCTGCTCTTTACTATTCCGTCATAGTTTACTGTAACAGTACCACAGCCGAAATTAACTTTCTTTCCGACATCACTGTCGCCAACATAAGTAAGATGTGCAATAGCAGTCTTTTCGCCGACTGTTGAATTTTTGATTTCAACAAAGTCACCGATTTTAACACCGCTTTTAATAAGGCTACCCGGTCTGATATGAACCCACGGGCCGATTTTAACACCTTTTTCAATTTCAGACTTGAATGCCTGAACATAGTTAAGCTTAACTTCATCGCCTATAACGCAGTCTTCAATAACACAGTTAGGGCCTATTGTACAGTTTTCGCCTATAACTGTATTTCCTCTTAAAATAGTTCCTGCAAGAATTTCAGTTCCCGCACCGATTTTAACACTTCTTTCAATGGTTACACCGTCAAGGCATGTAAATTCAACACCATTTTCAAGGTGTCTGTCAATAACATTCATTCTTGCCTTTGTATTAAGTTCAAGAAGTCCCCTGCGGTCATTTGCACCAAGTATAACATCAGGATTTGAGGACTTGTAAGCACCTGCTCTCTTTCCTGATTTTACGGCAATTTCAACAGTATCAGTAAGATAGTATTCATTCTGTGAATTGTTGTTTGTAAGTTTTTTAAGGAAATCCATAAGGTCAGCAGTATTGAACCAGTAAGCACCTGAATTTACTTCCCTGATATTTTGCTGATTTTCGTCAGCATCTTTCTGTTCAACAATACCGCTTATACCATTTTCAGTTCTTAAAATTCTGCCGTATCCGAACGGATTATCAAGCTCGGCTGTAATAACAGTTACAGAATTTTTCTGTTGAACATGAAGTTCAAGTGATTCCTTTATAGTTTCGCTGTCTATAAAAGGAGCATCACCGCAAAGCACAAGAGTATTGCCGTCCGGATTTTTTTCAAGGAACGGAACAGCCTGCATTACAGCGTGACCTGTTCCGAGGCGTTCGGACTGAAGGACAGTTTCATATTTCCCATTGATGTATTCATCAATAACTTCGCCCTTAAAACCCTTTACTATACATATATTGCTTATGCCTGCATCTTCACCGGCTGATATTACCCACTGAAGCATAGGCTCTCCGAGAACCTTGAACATAGGCTTAGGCATATCAGATTTCATTCTTTTGCCCTGACCGCCGGCAAGTATAATGCAGTTGTCAAAATTTTTCATTATCTAAAAATCCTCCCGAAATTTTTTAAGCGTATTTTATCCAGCTCAATACTATTATTACAAATTTTATATTTAATTGCAAGTGCTTTGTCAATAAAATTATCCTTTTTTGAAAAATTTGTATAAAATGCTATAAAAAAATCAGAAAAATTTTCTCAAAAAATGTATAGTAATTTCCTGAATTATATGCTATAATAGTTATAAGTCCGAAAGCATGATTTTTTTTATGCTCTTTCGGAAAGAAGTTTAATTTTGGAGGTATAACTTACAATGGCAAACAAATGGGTTTACATGTTCAGTGAAGGCGATATGACTATGCGTAACCTTCTCGGCGGTAAGGGTGCTAACCTTGCTGAGATGACTACAATCGGTCTTCCTGTTCCGCAGGGCTTCACTATCACTACTGAAGCTTGTACACAGTACTATGAGGACGGACGCAAGATTAATGACGAAATCATGGCTCAGGCTATGGAAGGCGTTAAGAAAATGGAGGAAATCAACGGCAAAAAGTTTGGTGACCTCAAGAATCCTCTCCTCGTTTCAGTTCGTTCTGGTGCAAGAGCTTCTATGCCCGGTATGATGGACACTATCCTCAACCTCGGTCTTAATGACGATGTTGTTGCTGCTATGATTGCCGGCAACCCTGACCCAAAATTTGAGCGTTTCGTTTACGACTCTTACAGACGTTTCATTCAGATGTTCTCTGACGTTGTTATGGAAGTTGGTAAAAAGTATTTTGAACAGCTCATCGACAAGATGAAGGAAGAAAAGGGCGTTCAGTATGACGTTGAACTTACTGCTTCTGACCTTAAGACTCTTGCTGAACAGTTCAAGGCTGAATACAAGAAACAGCTCGGCGAAGACTTCCCGTCAGACCCTGTAACTCAGCTCAAGCTCGCTATCGAAGCTGTATTCCGTTCATGGGACAACCCAAGAGCTAACGTTTACAGACGTGACAATGATATTCCTTATTCATGGGGTACTGCTGTTAACGTAATGCCTATGGTATTCGGTAACCTCAACGATGAATCAGGTACTGGTGTTGCATTTACCCGTGACCCTGCTACCGGTGAAAAGAAGCTCATGGGCGAATTCCTTAAGAATGCTCAGGGTGAAGACGTTGTTGCCGGTGTTCGTACTCCTATGCCTATCGCTCAGATGGAACAGGAATTCCCTGAAGCTTATGCTGAATTCGTTAAGGTTTGCGATATTCTCGAAAACCACTACCACGATATGCAGGATATGGAATTTACTGTTGAAAACAAGAAACTCTATATGCTCCAGTGCCGTAACGGCAAGAGAACTGCTCAGGCTGCTCTCCAGATTGCCTGCGACCTCGTTGATGAAGGACACAAGACAGAAGCTGAAGCTGTTGCTATGATTGACCCAAGAAACCTTGACACACTTCTTCACCCACAGTTCGATGCAAAGGCTCTCAAGGCTGCTACTCCTCTCGGAAAAGGTCTCGGTGCTTCTCCTGGTGCTGCATGCGGTAAGGTTGTATTCACAGCTGATGACGCTGAAGCTTGGGACGCTAAGGGCGAAAAGGTTGTTCTCGTAAGACTTGAAACTTCACCTGAAGATATTACAGGTATGAAGGTTGCTCAGGGTATCCTCACAGTTCGTGGCGGTATGACTTCACACGCTGCCGTTGTTGCTCGTGGTATGGGTACATGCTGTGTATCAGGCTGCGGCGACATCAAGATGGACGAAGAAAACAAGAAGTTTGAACTCGGCGGAAAGACATTCGTTGAAGGCGACTACATCTCTATCGACGGTACAACAGGTAACATCTATGAAGGTATCATTCCTACTGTTGATGCTCAGATTGCCGGTACATTCGGCAGAGTTATGGCTTGGGCTGACAAGTACAGAAAGCTTAAGGTAAGAACAAATGCTGATACTCCTAACGATGCTAAGAAGGCTCGTGAACTCGGTGCTGAAGGTATCGGTCTTTGCCGTACAGAACACATGTTCTTTGACCCTGACAGAATCGGTGCATTCCGTGAAATGATTTGTTCAGATACTGTTGAAGCAAGAGAAAAGGCTCTCGACAAGATTGAACCAATGCAGCAGGCTGACTTTGAAGCTCTTTATGAAGCTCTTGAAGGTGCTCCTGTTTGCATCAGATTCCTTGACCCACCTCTCCACGAATTCGTTCCTACTGAAGAAGCTGACATCAAGGCTCTTGCTGATGCTCAGGGTAAGACTGTTGAAGAAATCAAGGCTATCATCGCTTCACTTCACGAATTCAACCCAATGATGGGCCACAGAGGCTGCCGTCTTGCTGTAACATATCCTGAAATTGCTAAGATGCAGACAAAGGCTGTTATCAAGGCTGCTATCAACGTTAAGAATGCTCACCCTGACTGGACAATCGTTCCTGAAATTATGATTCCTCTCGTAGGCGAAGTTAAGGAACTCAAGTTCGTTAAGAAGGTTGTTGTTGAAACTGCTGATGCTGTTATCGCTGAAGCTGGTGTTGACCTCAAGTACGAAGTAGGTACTATGATGGAAATCCCAAGAGCTTGCCTTACAGCTGATGAAATTGCTGCTAACGCTGACTTCTTCTGCTTTGGTACAAACGACCTTACACAGATGACATTCGGTTTCTCAAGAGACGATGCTGGTAAGTTCCTCGATGCTTACTATGACAAGAAGATTTTTGAAAACGACCCATTCGCTAAGCTCGACCAGATTGGTGTTGGCAAGCTTATGGATATGGCTATCAAGCTTGGTAAGCCAGTAAATCCAAATCTCCACATCGGTATCTGCGGTGAACACGGCGGTGACCCAACATCTGTTGAATTCTGCCACAAGATTGGTCTTGACTATGTATCTTGCTCACCATTCAGAGTTCCGATTGCAAGACTTGCTGCTGCTCAGGCTGCTATCAACGAAGCTAAGTAATTCTGAATTTTAAAAAAAGAAATTTTTTCCCCGTCCGGATTTCTCCGAACGGGGATTTTTTTGAATAAAATTTCACTTTTTAAGCAGAATATTATAAAGGAGTGATTTTTTATGAACATAACACCGGAACTTTACAGCGATATGTGTAAAAACGCCTCACCGAAATCCAATATCAAAATTGATGCAACAATGGCATTTCTTGTAGGCGGAGCAATATGTGCACTGGGACAGATTATCATGGAAATTTTCATGTATTTTGATTTTGAAAAAGATGTTGCATCTGCGTGGACATCTGTTATACTTGTCGGATTAAGCACAATTCTGACAGGTTTCGGAAAATACGAAAAACTTGCAAAACATGCGGGTGCAGGAACACTTGTCCCCATAACAGGATTTTCAAATGCAATCGCATCATCAGCAATTGAGGCAAAATCTGAAGGCTTTATACTCGGAGTAGGAGCGAAGATTTTTACAATTGCCGGCCCTGTAATATTATACGGCTGTTCAGCGTCTGTAATATATGGGATTATATATTATTTCATAGCATTATAAAAAAATAAAAAGGCGACTTTTAAAAAGTCGCCTTTCTGATTTATTCCTTGTATTCAGAATCTATTCCGAGAAATTCTTCAAGAGTAAGACCGCTGTTATAAACTTCAGTAGCCTTTTCAACTCCGAGGTATCTTATATGCCACGGTTCATATTTATATCCTGTGATACTTTCCTTGCCTTTCGGGTATCTTATGATAAATCCATACTCATGAGCATGGTTTGCAAGCCATTCTGCTTCAGGAGTTCCCGCAAAGGAATCATCAATTGTATTGACATCTATTGCAAGACCTGTCTGATGTTCGGAATATCCTGGGCGTGCTGAAAATGTATCAGCAGATTCCTGACCGTATGAATCAACATAACTTCCGTAAATTCTCGCCTGAGTTTCATATGAACGGAAACCTGATGAAAGATAAATATCAAGTCCCTCATTTGCAGCTGCCTCTGAAAGAGTATTGAAAGCGGATTCTGTTTCAGAATCAAGTCCGGGGTTATAATCTTCAGGGAGTCCGTATGTTTTGTTTGCAATAAGTATTCCCTGAATATAAGTGAGTCCTGATTCGTTTTTAACAGGAACAGCTGATGTTGTTACGGTCGTTGTAACAGTCTGAGATGAATTTGATGAAGTTGTTGAAACAGGCTGTGATGCAGGAACAAGTCCGTTTTCGTCCATAACATTGACTTTTACCTGAGCATAAACTTCCGGATTGCTTACAGAAGATACTGTTACATAGCATACACCGGGTTTTGATGCTGTAATATTTCCGAGATAGTCAACAGATGCAATTGATTCATCAGAGGATTCCCATTTTTCTGACAAATCTGCTGTATCAGGGAGCATTGTCACATAAGGCATTGTTGAATCTCCTACGCTCAAATCGCAGGTGTAGAAAGTAAGTTCTATTGACTGAACCTTATTTTTATCATCTGACGGACTTGTAGCAGAGCTTGTCTGTGAACCGGTAACAGATTCCATAATAGAGCCTGTCTGAACAGGAGTAGTCTGAGTAATAGGGTTCTGGGAATCAGAAGAAGTGGTTGTAACTGTCGATGTGCGTATACCGTCTGAATTTCCATTCACATCATTATTACCGCCTGAACATGCCGAACAAACGGCATAAATGATTATAATAACAAGAAGTATTATAACTGCGAGAGCAATCATTCTTCTTCTTTTGAGGGTTTGCTGAGTCACCCTCTTTTTTTTCTGAGGCATATTATAACAAATCCTTTCTGAAAAAATATTCTTAGAATATTATAGCACAAAAGTCTGAAAATGTCACGCATTTTAAAAACATTACTTAAATTTTGTTTAATATGCCGATATATAGTTAAAATTTGGGAAAGAGTGAATTTATTTTTACATCATATTATGACATAGTTATGATAAACTTTATATATTTTCCCTGAACGTTTTCAACGCTGAGTCTGAATTTATGATAATCGATTATAGATTTTGCAATTGCAAGTCCAAGTCCGTAACCGCCTGTACTTCTTGAACGTGAATCATCACTGCGGTAAAATCTTTCAAAGATTTTTTCCTTTTCATCATCACGTATTCCCGAACCTGTATTGTATACAGAAAAAATTTTCTTGTCGCCTGATTTTTTCAGTGATACTTTTATCTCACCGTTTTCATCAGAATGTTTTATGGCATTGTCAATAAATATCGCAAAGAGCTGTTTGCAGTGACGTTCACTTGCAACAATTGTAATATTTTCCTCAACATCAACATTGAATATTTTATGAGCCTCAAAAGCCTGACATTCAAAAGGCAAAGCAGTATTTAATACAGCCTGACTGAGATTGAACTCTGAAAAAGTCATATCTGCGGAATTATTTTCAAGCCTTGTAAGATTTAAAAGGTCATTGACAAGCAGGCTCATTCTGTAAGCCTGAGACTGTATATAATTCAGCCACTTGTTATCGCCTATTTCTCCGGCAAGAACATCAGCGTTTGCAGATATGATTGTAAGAGGTGTTTTAAGCTCATGACTTGCATCAGATATAAACTGTTTTTGTTTTTCAAATGCTTTCTGAACAGGTTCAATGCTTTTTCTTGAAAGAAATACAACAAGCACTGAAAGAAGTATAAAGCTGACAGAACCGATAAGAATTGTTGTTTTAATAAGTCTGTCAAGCATATTCATTTCAGCACTTTTATCAGTAAATACAAAAACTGTGCCGTTTGTTTTCTGAGATTTGCAGAACTGAAATGATTCTATCATACCCGAAACTGCTCCGTCATCAAGAATAGAGTCTATATATCTCTGTGCAAGCGAATTTTCAATTTCATCATTATTGAATATATCAAGGAACTTTCCGGAAGTATCTGCCATAATTACAAAATAGTCTATCGAATCTATTGTTTTCGGCGGAATGTCATTGATACGTTTTTTCTGAAAGTCAGAAACGGACGAAAGAACATAATATTCGCTTAATATATCATATCCTGAAAAGCTTAGATTTTCCAGATTTTCGTCATCATTGTTTTCACTGTCATAATTCTGTGGAAAACGTGGATAAAAATTTTCAGGTCTCTGGGGTCTGTCATGATTATAATCATTATTATTATCATCAGGCGGATAATCGGGATTATAGTCCCACGGCGGTGGATAATCAGGATTATAGGGATAATCAGGATACTGTGGTTCTGTATAGGCTTCTGACGGAATTTCCGGCTGAGGTTCTGTAATTTCTTCCGTAGGATATTCAGAACTGCTTTCCGGTTCGGTATCCTCCGGCTGAGGTTCGGGAGGATTTTCAGTCTGATATTCAGGTGTATTTTCATCAGACTGTTCAGTCTGAATTTCTTCTTCCGAATTTTCAGGAGGAGACTGTGTTTCTGTTGTCTGAACAGCATTTGTAGTTGTCTGTGTTTCAGTTGTTTCAGAAATCTGAGTTGTCTGTGATGTCTGGGTTGTCTGCTGAGGGTAAAGCTCCCATTTTTCACCTGTTGGTTCAGGAACGTGTTCACCTTGCGGAACAAATGAAAATACCGAAGTTTTTTCATTGTATTCTATATTTGTAGCTATTTTCTTTAAAACAGACTGTGACTGTCTCTGCATTACAGTCTGCATTATTACGTTTACAGAACCGAGAACGGCAATAAATATTGCAAGTATTATTGACATTGTAATAACAACAAAACGAATCTGAACCCTCCTGAACATATATTGTGTTTTTTCCTTCATTTTTCCACCTTCTCAAGTGAATATCCTATTCCCCTTGCTGTTTTTATCTGAATATCAGAACACATTGTGGAAAGCTTTTTTCTAAGAAATGATATGTAAACTTCAATGTTGTTATATTCAACATCGCTCTCATATCCCCATATTTTTTCTATTATACGTTCTTTAGGAAGTATACGGTGAGGATTTGAAATAAGAAGTTCCATAATCTGAAATTCTTTAAGACTCAGTTTTATATCGTTTCCGCCGTATGCAATTGAACAGGAATTTTTCATAAGTTTAAGATTTTCAAACGAAATGCAATTATCATCAACAAGTTCACCTTTACGGCGTGTAGTGGCTCTTATTCTCGCAAGGAGTTCATTTGTATTGAACGGCTTTGTTATATAATCATCAGCACCGCCGTCAAGTCCGGTTATTTTGTCCTCAACCTCACTTTTTGCAGTAAGCATTATAACAGGAGTTGAAACTTTTTCCTGTCTGAGATTGCTCAGAACTTCAAAACCATTCATTTTCGGAAGCATAACATCAAGAAGTATACAGTCATAAACTCCTGTAAGTGCATAATCAAGACCATCTGCACCGTCATATACAGTATCAACAAAATACTTGTTCCGTTTAAGTATCTCGGAAACTGCATCTGCAAGCTGTACTTCATCTTCTATTACAAGAATACGCATTTAAAATCACCCTTTTTTTGCTTGTATTTATTGCAGAAAAAAACTTTCTGCTATGATATATTATACATCATACTATTGAAATAATCTTAAATCACAGATAAAAATATATTTTTTAATCAGTATAATTTTAAGGAAAAAGTTTGTGCAAGTTGTCAAAAATCAATAATATAATGTAAATTTCTATTGACTAAACTGTGAACATATGATAATATTATAATGTAATTGAATTGAGGAGGCTTTTTTTATGACATCAGAATCATATATAACAAAACTTTATTTTAAAAAATATTTTTTAGTACTTTTTCCAATTGCCGTCCTGATTTCAACAATTGGTTTTATTTTGTGCTTTTTTGTTTTTCAAGACAATACAACGCTCTGCATACTTACCAATATAATAACAACATTATCAATTATCATATCGATAGCAGTTCCTGCTCTTCTTGCATATATGGATAAAATCAAAGGAAAAAAGGCATTTGAAATATTCAGGACTGAAGGATTTACATGCAAATTCTGTGATACATACCGTAAAATTTATATCGATAAGGGCAACCCCTTTCCGCTTCATATCATAATGTGTGCGTCTTATTACGGAAAAATAAGTGAACATGATACTGCAAGAATACTTCTGAACAAAATCAGAAATCCTAAAAAACTTGACAGCTATTCAAGATTTATGTATTATCTTGAAATGCTTTCAATGTGCGGTAAAACAGGAAACTGGTGCAAGGGTGAGGAAGTCCGTAAAAAGAATATCGGATTTATTCAGAATTATGTCAGAAAACACAAGAACAATCCTGAACTCAGAGTAAATATGGATATAGCCCTTGCCCTCATAGATTCCGCACATGGTCATTACGGTGATGCTTTTACACTTCTTAATTCAGGATACAAGCCAAAGGATAAGAATGATGAAAACTTTCTGAACATTCTGATAAATGCAGTATATATATATTCACTTGCTAAAAATGATGATAACCTCAGCACAGCTATTATAAATGCTGAAACATTCCTTAAAAACTTCACTGCATTTGATTTTCCATGGAGAAAAAAATACTATGAAGAACAGATTGTCAGAGCCTCACAGGGAAAACTTTAAGTCATAATGGAATCAGTATATTCACGCAGAAACTCAAAAAATTCCTCAACGTTGGAATTATCTGATTTGTTGTGATTGCAGGTAAAAAGAATATCCCTCTGACAGACAGGATTTGATATCTCAAGCAGAAGAACACTATCTCCCTCAAGTTTTCCCCATGTATGTTCAGGCCAGAAACCTATTCCGATATTTGCACCTATCATATTCTTGACAGATGTTAAATTATCGCTTTCAAAAATAATTCTCGGCTGGAATCCGACATTCTGACAGAATTTATCGCATATCCAACGCATCTGCTTTGAACCGAGAAGGCTTATAAAGCCTTCTTCTTTTACTTCTTCAAGATTTATTGATGTTCTTCCATGATATTTCTCATTGTCCGGAACAGCAAGATATATTTTTTCAGTACAGACAAATTTATCCTTTGCATTTTCTTCAGGAAATTTATAGAACATTCTTGTTGTAATTCCAATATCATAAAGGTCACTTTCACTGTTCTGAAAAAGCTGAAAATTTATATTCGGGTGAATATTCTTATATTTGATTACCGCATCTGTCATAAGCGTTGAAGCTGAAAGAACATTGAGATGAAGTGTTTCATTTTCGAGTCTTATTTTTGTTCTGAGCTGGTTTGGAATATCCTCAAGCTTTTCCATAAGCGGTTCAAGTTTTTGTTTCATAAACTTTCCGTACTCTGTGAGAATTATATTTCTTCCCTTTGCTGTAAAGAGAGGAACTCCGAGTTCATCTTCAAATTTATGAATTGATTTTGTAAGTGCAGGCTGTGCAATATGTAGTTTTTTTGCACTATTTGTCACATGCTGACTCTCTGCAACCTCAAGAAAATATTTAATCTGCATAAAATCCATCGTATTGATAACTCCTTAGTTATGATTTCTATAAATATTATATATTGGACATTATCAATTGTCAATGATATAATATATATAAAGAGAAAAACAAAAATAATTTTAAAGGGGTTTTTTAAAATGTCACAAATTCTTGAAATCACTATGCTTATCTGTTTTGGTCTTTCATGGCCTATGTCCGTAATCAAAAATATAAAAGCAAGAACTGCTAAAACAATGAGCCTTTCATTCACACTTCTTATAATCGGGGGATATATTGCCGGAATTACTGCAAAGATTCTTTCAAATCAGATAAATTTCGTTCTTATAGCATATCTTCTCAACCTTGCAATAGTTTCAATGAATGTTGTAGTGTATTTCATAAACAGAAGATACGACAAACTCGCCTGATATATATAAACAAAAATGCACGAAAATTATTGTATAATCTGACAAATTTCGTCAATTCCTGATTTTTTTCGACTTTTTTACTTGACTTGAATCGATTTTCAGTATATAATAAATACAGTGTAATAATCTTGTATTTATTTACACTCGTTTTGTTGTCTCCTTTCTTTTGTTCTACACATATTTTATTTTGATTTTATTTTAAGCAGAGTTTGATAACTCTGCTATTTTTCTTTATATAATCAAAAAGGGTGAATTATTCACCCTTTTTCTTTTTGGATTTTGAAACAGCCAGTGCTGTTGCTGATGCCGTTGCAATAAATAAAATTGCTGTTCCTGCACCTTTATCACCGGTAGGTGCAGATTTATCAATATCAGGCACAGCAGTTGAAGATACTGATGATGAAGAAGATGCTGTTGTTATGTAAGTAGTAGTGGTTGTTGTCGTTTTTATTGTTTCTGCTGTTTCTTTTTCTGCTTTCGTTGTTGTTTCTGTAACTTCTGAAAAATTAGAAGTTCCCTTTTCTCCGAGTCCTGAAACAGTAAATACGACTCTCACGCTTTTTTCAATACTGTCATTTCCGGCAAGGTCATTTATATCAGCAGGAGTATTGCCGTTTTTCAGATAAATTCTTGTTACTGCCGAACCGTCAGAAAAGTAATTGAAATCAGCGGAATTTGAACCCATTTCATAATCATCAACTTTTTTTCCGTCAATCCAGAGTTCATTTACTTCAACAGAAAGCTTAGGAAAATTTATAATATTGAAATCACTGTATTGTCCCGCAGGTGTTATGCAGAGGGCAAGATAATTAATATCGCCTTTTGTATTCCATGTATATTCATATTTCGCATCGCCGTCAATACTGATACTGTCATCAGCAACAGTCCAGTTGCTTTCAGAACCGATTTCACCTATAAGGCATGCTTTTCCATAATTTCCTGAAGCACTTGCTGAAACAGGCACAACAAATGCTATACAGCAGGCAAAGGCTGTCAGGACGCCCTTAATATTCATCAGAAAAAAATCTCCTTTTCTATTTAATAAGATTATTATAACATCAGATTTTCATATTGTCCATAGTTACGGCAAAAAAATTTTTTCAAATCATAAAAATCCGATATATTATCTGTTGTCCCTCATAATTTTTACAACATCTTTCATAAGTTCAAAAGGAGAAACTTTAGGCATTATCTTTACAGCCACATATGATTTGTTTATGCCGTTGAGAGTAATTTTTCCTCTGTAAGCATCTGAAAGAGCCTGAGCCTGTTTCATTTCAAGACTATCCGTATAGAAATAAAGCTGTCCGTTACGCTGTGTAATTTCATCTATGCCGAGCAGTGATGCTGTATTTCTGAGAAGTGATATTTCAATAAGACCGATTACCGATTCCGGAACATCTCCGTATCTGTCGATAAGTTCATCAATAAGGTCTGCCTTGTCGTATTCGTTTTCAACTGACATTATTTTCTTGTATACTGATATTCTCTGATTAAGGCTTGATATATATTTTTCAGGAATATGTGCATCAATCTGAATATCAACAGTACAGTTTACAGAATGCGGAAGTTTTTCGCCCTTTGCTTCAGCAACAGCCTCTGAAAGAAGTTTGATATACATATCATATCCGACAGCCTCCATCTGTCCATGCTGTTTTCCTCCGAGAATACTTCCTGCACCTCTTATTTCAAGGTCACGCATAGCAATTCTGAATCCGCTTCCGAACTGTGTAAATTCTTTCATTGCACTGAGTCGCTTTGATGCAACCTCACTTATAACTTTATCTTTCTGAAATGTAAAAAAAGCATATCCCCTGCGGTTTGAACGTCCTACACGTCCTCTGAGCTGATAAAGCTGTGAAAGTCCGAAACGGTCAGAATTTTCTATAATAAGGGTATTTACATTCGGAACATCAACGCCTGTTTCTATAATAGTAGTGCATACAAGAATATCAATTTCATGTTCAACAAGAGCTGTCCATATATCAGACATTTTTTCTTCGTCCATCTGACCATGTGCATAAGCTATTTTTGCATTGGGAAACATCTGTGCAAGCTTTCCGGCACAGGACTGAATTGTTTCAATTCTGTTGTGAATATAGTATACCTGCCCGCCTCTTTTAAGTTCTCTTGTTATAGCCTGAGCAATTATTCCTTCATTGTATTCAACAACATAAGTCTGGACAGGGTGTCTGTCCTGCGGAGGTTCTTCTATGACAGACATATCACGTATTCCGCTCATAGCCATATTAAGTGTACGGGGAATCGGTGTTGCCGAAAGTGTGAGAACATCAACAGCCGGAAAATTCTTTTTGAATTTTTCCTTGTGTGCAACACCGAAACGCTGTTCCTCATCTATTACCGCAAGTCCCAAATCCTTGAAAACAACGTTTTTCTGGAGGATTTTATGAGTTCCGATTAAAATATCAATCTGACCTTTTTTAAGCTTTTTTATAATTTCAGTCTGCTGTTTCGGAGTTCTGTAACGTGAAAGAAGTTCTATTGTAAGCGGAAAACCTTCAAATCTTCTTAAAGCTGTCTGATAATGCTGCCATGCAAGAACAGTTGTCGGAGCAAGTATTGCACACTGTTTTCCGCTTAAAACGCATTTCATACATGCACGGAATGCAACTTCGGTTTTCCCGAATCCTACATCTCCGCAGAGAAGTCTGTCCATAGGTCTTGCAAGTTCCATATCAGCTTTTATTTCTTCAATACTGCGTAACTGGTCATCTGTTTCGGAATATGGGAAACGTTCCTCAAAATCACGCTGAATTTCATCATCTGCAAAAAACGGAAAACCTGTTGTCTGTTCACGCTTTGCATAAAGTGCAACAAGTTCATCAGCCATATCACGAACGGATTTTTTAACCTTGTTTCTTGTTTTCTGCCATTCTGCTGATGAAAGCTTATTCAGCTTTACTCCTGAATCATCACGAGGGCCTATATATTTTGATACCATATCAAGCTGTGTTACAGGAACATAAAGCTTATCAGTTCCGGCATACTGAATTGTTATATAATCTTTTACAACGTCCTCAAATTCCATTTTCTTTATGCCGATAAATCTGCCTATTCCGTAATCTGAATGTACAATAAGGTCGCCCTCTGAAATATCTGCAAGACTTCTTATTGACTCTGAATTTTTTTCCTTTTTTCTTTTTTTCTTTTTTGAAGAATCAAGTGATTTGCTCTGAGTTATAAGAACTGTTTTATTTTCGGGATATTCAAAACCACTGCTGAAACACTTCGGAGTTATATATACACTTCCGCTTTTTGCTATTGTTTCGTCATTTATTATATAACAGGGAATATTTTTATCCTGAATATCACTCTGAACTATGGGCAGTGTTTTCTGACTTCCTATTGCAAGAATTATTCTGTATCCGTTTGAATGGTATGTTTCAAGGTCATCAAAAAGCTGACTCATATCGCCACTCCATACAGCAGTCTGCATACAGTCAAAGCTTATCAGCTTTTCATATGATATACGTTCACTGCCCTGCATAAAGTTATTCATATATATCTGTACATATTTATCTGCTATGCTGTGTATCTGCGGAAGTTCAAGATAATATCCGTCAAGACCTCTGCAAAGCTGACCTTCTTCAAGAAGTATTTTTACATCTTCATTATATTGTGCTGTAACTGATGATGAAACTTCCAGAATTTCAGAATATTCCGAAAAGAATACTTCATTTACATAGTCAAAAACAGTGGAGGGAGTCTTGTATATAAGAGGATAATATTTCTGAATATCTGACAATATTTCCCCTGATTCAAGCCTTATGATGTCGTTTTCAAGATTCTGTTTTACGGCATCAGCATGCTTTCCTCTTACTGATTTCTGAAATTCCGATATTTTTTCAATGAGCATTTCTGAATTGTATACAAGTTCAGATGCAGGCGGAATTTCTACTTTTTCGATATGCTCTGTACGTCTCTGTGTGTCAGTTTCAAAGTATGATATACTGTCAACATCATCTCCGAAAAGTTCTATTCTTACCGGGAGTTTTGACTGTACAGGGAATATGTCAATTATTGAGCCTCTTATTGAAAACTGCCCTGCTCCCTCAACCATTTCAGAACGCTGATAACCTGATGATGAAAGAACAGTTCTTAATTTTTCCGTATTTATTTCAGAATCGGATTCAATTGCTGTTATACTGTCTATGAGAACATCAGGCGGAACAGTCGGTTGCATTACCGCTTCAATTCCGGCACATATTATACGGCAATTATTCTGAACAGCCTTGACAAGAGCTGAAATTCTCTGATGTTCATAATCTGCTGATGCTCCCTCGGAATGTGTAAGTGACAGTTCCTTTGACGGAAACAATACAGCAGTTTCTTTTTCTGCCATTTCATTTATATCATCGCAGAGCCTTTTTGCTGATGCCTCTGAACCTGTTACAACAAGCAATATTTTTCCTTCTTCTGAATGTGTATACAAAAGCTGTGCTTTATGTATATTTGAAAGTCCTGTTACAGATATGGGTGAAATCTTTTTCTTTATGGAATCTGCAAGAACCTGTGAGCTTTTAAGCTCTGTAAAAAAATCTTTGAAAATCTTCAATTCTTTTGTCCTTCTCTCTTTATCAAGATTTTAATTGAATTTGTTCATAGCCTCGTCTGTTTTTCCGTTGACCATAAGTTTTACTGCTTCTTCGGCATTATCAACAGCCTGATAGAGTTTTTTCAAATCATCAGGACGGAATTTTCCGAGAACCCATTTTGCAAGGTCATAATCGGGGTGCGGTTTTTTTCCGACTCCAAGTTTTATTCTCAGAAATTCTTCTGTACCTGTAAGGTCAATTATACTTCTTATACCGTTATGACCGCCATGTGAACCTTTTCTGCGTATTCTCATTTTTGAGGGTTCAAGGGAAATATCATCATATATAACTATAAGATGTTCTGTATCAAGCTTATAGAAATTAAGAGCCTCAACAATTGATTCTCCGCTGTTATTCATATATGTTGCAGGCTTTAATAAAAGACATCTTTTGTCTGCAAGTGTTACATCTGTACAGAGTCCCTTGAATTTCATTCTGTCAATTTTAACTCCGAGATTTTCAGCAATTTTATCAACTGCCATAAATCCTGCATTATGTCTTGTTTCCTGATATTCAAGCCCCGGATTTCCAAGACCTGCTATTATATATTCAATTTTTCCTCCGCCTGATGACTGTGAGGAAATTTTTGCGAATGCATCAAAAATACTCATAAATTATCCTCCTGATTTCTGAATTTTTTCTGAAATATAATTATATCATAAACCCGCATTTTATGCAAGAATTATAACAGCTTATTGCATCAGAATTTTTATAATGCATTTTATACAGAAATCAGTCTGTATTTTTTTTTTTTTTTTAGTGGTGTTTCTACAAAGAAATATAATCATGGGACATTTTAACAGTATGTTCATATTTAATTCATAATTATATGATATAATTTCAGAAAATACAAGTTGAAGAAAGGATTTTTATTGTTATGAATTTTAAAAAAATATTATCCGGTGTTCTTGCATGTGCAGTGATAGGAAGTGCTTTTCCATACTATCAGATAAATTGTGAAAACATAACTTTAAATGCAAATGCAGAAGATTCTGAAACAACTCAGAAAACATATGGTCTTTTTACATACGAAATAAATGAAAATACTCTCACTGGTGACAGAGAAATAACTATAATAGAATGTGATGAATCTGCTGAAGGCGTTGTTGATATTCCAAACGAAATTGACGGAATACCTGTCACTAAGGTAAAAAATGCATTTATTGACTGTATAAAAATAACTGATATAAATATCCCCGAAAATATAACTGACATAATCATACTTACTGAAAATATAGAATCAGAAAATGAAAGCCTTCTTAAATCCATAAATGTTGACGAAAACAATAAATCATATTCAAGTGCGGACGGAATACTTTTCAGCAAGGATAAAACAACATTATACAAATATCCTCCTGCACACAAAGGAGATACATATGAAATTCCTGAAACTGTTTCAAATATAAATCCTGCAGGTTTTTTCAGATGTCAGCAACTTAAATCCGTCAACATTCCAAAAAGCGTGGAAACAATTTCTATTGCTTCCTTTCTTGAATGTAAGAACCTTGAAAAAGTAACAATTGAATATGGTGTACAATGTATTGAATCACTGGCTTTTTCAAGATGCTCAAGCCTTAAAGAAATTGATATTCCCTCAACTGTTGAATATATCTATGGCGGAGCTTTTTCATATTGTACAAGCCTTGAAAAAGCAAATATCGGTGCAAAAATACTTAATTCAGGTATAGCTTTATCAGAGGGCGGAATTTTTGAAGGCTGTACAAATCTTGCAGATGTAACATTTTCAGACACCATTTCATATATCGGACATGATACTTTTAAAGATACAAAATGGTTTGAAAATCAGCCTGACGGTATGATTTATATAAATGATATAGCATACAGATATAAAGGCGAATACAACGGTGACGGCGAATTTATCATAAAAGAGGGTACTGTGGGAATTTCAGCGGGTGCTTTTGAAAACATAAAAGGCATTAAATCCATAGTAACTCCGAAAAGCCTTTATGAATTCAACGGCGGAGAATGTATTTACTGTGATGACCTTGAATCAATAACATTTCTTAATCCGGAATGCAGAATAGATTACATTCTTGTTGATGATAACATATTCCCTGATATTGATTATCCAAGCATATATCATGGAACAATAAAAGGCTATGACGGTTCAACCGCACAGGCTTATTCCAAAGGACAGGGAAATGAATTTATAATTCTTGACAGTTCCATATCAGGAATAAAAGGTGATGCAAACGGTGACGGAACTGTTGATATTGCTGATGTTGTTGCAGTTTCTGCATATGTTGCTGATTCTTCAAAAAATGACTGCTAATGATGCCCTTATGATTCAGCAGTATCTTTCGGGAATCACAGCCTTTTAAAAAATAATACAAAAGAGTGACTTTGGTCACTCTTTTTTGTCCGATTCTGAAAAAGGTTATTCCATATTTTTACATTTTATATTGAATAAAGAGAAAATTTGTTTGAACTTTATATAATCATTGATTTTTTCTTTCTTTTTTGATATTATAAACATTGGAATAAATACTGGAGGTTTTTATATGAAAAAATTTGTTACCGGCATACTTGCATGTGCAATAGCTTGTTCTTCTGTTCCTTACATAAATTATGCGGTTTCTGATGATTATTCAATAACTGCAAATGCTGTTGATTATACAACAGGAACTTATGAAAATCTTAAATATAAGGCTTATCAGGACCATATCGAAATTTCAGGCTGTGACACTTCAGCAACTTCTGCTGTAATTCCTGCTGAAATTGACGGACTTCCTGTTACAATCATCGGAGACAGTGCCTTTTTTGGTTCAGCCTTAACTGAAATAACTATTCCTGATAGTGTTGCAAGCATTGGAATCGGTGCTTTTGCATCTTCAAAATTAGCTGAAATAAACATTCCTGAAGGTGTTACAAGCATCGGCAAAAAGGCTTTTTCTGACTGCGGAGGTTTAATTGAAATAACTATCCCTGACAGTGTTACAAGTATCGGTCTGCAAGCCTTTTCCGGTACAGGTCTGACGGAAATAACTGTTCCTGACAGTGTTACAGATATCAGCTATGTCTTTTATGATTGTTC
>ERZ808240.1214-NODE-1214-length-32502-cov-25.788856_pt1 | contig 32502 bp, 28 predicted proteins | sample MGYA00521084_ERZ808240 | MGnify/ENA primary metagenome ERZ808240 (study PRJEB31516, sample SAMN03275571) | gut metagenome | biome: mammalia-associated habitat; material: feces | host: Papio cynocephalus | place: Kenya | collected 2012-08-06 ... | reverse complement strand
CAATAAAGAAGACTTGCCGCATCTACGGATGCCTGTTATTATTTTCACTAAATCAGCATCCTTGTTTTCAATCAACTGGTTTAGGTATTCGGGACGATTTATAAGTTCGTTCATAATTAAGCTCCTTTTTAGATATAACATAAAGGATATAAAAATAAAAAGTTCTTGAATTTCAGGTCAAAAACTTTTTAAAAATACTAAATTTTAGACTTACATTGCCAAAAACAAGTACTCTATAAAAATGACCAAAATAATATTTGACCCCAATTCACATTACTTGAATGAGTTCTAAAAACAGAAAAGCCAAAATTTACTTTTCCTTGATTTAATAAATATATGCGTTGGGATGTACAATCCCCAAAGAAAGCATAATTGGGATATCCAAAAGAAAAAACACGGATTTCTCCGTGTTGATTTTCCGATGGCGGAGCGAGAGAGATTTGAACTCTCGCACGGTTTTGCCCGTCTATGAGCTTTCCAAGCCCACCTCTTCAGCCTCTTGAGTATCGCTCCACTGAATGGCTCTACTAAGCTTAGCTGCTTTTTAGCAGCAATAGATATTTTAAGAGACTTTTTCTCTTTGTCAAGAAAAAACGTGATTTGTATACTATAATTCTCTTAATGAAATACCAAATCACTGCCTTAGAGGCCAATCAAAGAGTCGATAAATTCCTTAAGCGGAGGCTGAAGGATGCCCCAGTTTCCTTTATTTATAAAAGGTTCAGACAGAAGGATGTCAAAATCAACGGAAAAAAAGCCAAGATTGATCAAATCCTTAGGGAAGGGGATTTAGTCGATATCTATCTCAAGGATGCCCTATTAGAGAAATTCCATAGCGAGGCCCTGCTTCGTCCGGTCAAGGCGGACTTTGAAATCATCTACGAAGACGAAAATATCCTCGTCATCAACAAACCGAAGGGGCTTCTTGTCCACGGAGACGAGGGAGAAAAAAGAATCACCCTGCAGAATAGGGTTCTGAATTACTTAAAGGAAAAGCGGGAGTTTGATCCCTCTGCCCTTAACGGATTCATCCCTTCCCCGGCTCACCGGCTGGACCGGAACACTTCCGGAATCGTCATTTTCGGAAAGAACCTTCCTACCCTTCAGCAGCTTCTTGAGCTTTTCCGGACACGTGACCAAATCGAAAAGAAATACACACTCCTTGTCCGAGGCATCGTTTCTCCGGAAGGGAAAATCGACCTGCCTTTGGAAAAAGATAGTGTAAAAAAGAGGGTCTTTGTCTCACACAGCAAGAATGCTAAGACTGCGCTGACCTCCTATGTCCGGGAAAAGGCGTTTCCGGCCGGTTTCTCTCTTGTCAGTGCGGAGCTATTGACCGGACGCACCCATCAGCTTCGTGTGCATTTTGCTGCCATCGGGCATCCGATTGTCGGAGATGGCAAGTATGGAGATTATAAGGTAAACGAAAGGTTTGAGAAAAGGTACGGACTTAAAAGCCAGTTCCTCCATGCCGGATATTTCCGTTTTAAAGATATTACGGGATATCTTTCCTATCTTTCCGGAAAAGAGTTCATTGCCCCTCTTCCGAAGAAGGAAGCCGATATTCTCCAGTCGCTGAAAAAGGTCAGCTAGAATGACGCTTTCCCTCTTTCTTCTTTTGCTTCTCCTTCTGCTTAGGATTCCTGCCTGCCTTCTGCCGAGAAACCGGCTGAAGGTCTATCTTTATTCCGCCCTCTTTTCCTGTTTCGTCCTAGGAAGGATAGGAATCATCGACCGGGTAGGGGAAACTAAACTGGAAGAAAAAAGGGGACTTTTCTTTTCTCCCCTCTTTTCCCACCTTGTCGAGCATTCAAAGGGACTGACAGAAAAGGAAGGCCGGCACATTTACTGCTATCTAGCCAATCTTCTTGTCTATGGAATGGCTTTTTTTCTCTCTTTTCCTTTGTTCAGTATTTTCTTTATCGGAAACAACCCTTCCATTTATCAGCCGGCACGCATTCCTGTCCGCGTCTTTCTTTCCCTTGCCTTCCTTTTGTCTACCTACGGTTTCTTTTCCTTTACCCTAATCAATATCCGCAGGATCATCCCCTTCCCTTATGGGATAAGGGAAGGCGTTTTCAATAGGTTCTACCCTATCGGAGCATAAAAGATATGGATAGTTCACTGTCATTCTATCTTCTAGCGGAAGAAGGAGGATGGGATTGCTCGTCCTATGCTTTCGATTACCGGAAGAACATCCTCTCTTCCAATGCCTATCATATCCTTCAGATCAATGTCCTAGAATGCAGAAAACATCCAAATGGTGCGGCAAAAAGGATCGTCAAAGACTTTGAGGAGCTTTATCTTCAGCCTTTGACCATCAAGGACACCTTTATCTTAGAGACGCAAATCAATTATCTTGCCCTTCATTCCTTCCCCGCCTATTACCTAAATCCTCTGGCCATTGATCCCAATTATGCAGGGGAAATCACCTCCATTGGGGATCTTAGGTTCACCCATGACGGAAAGGAAAGGACGCTCAATGAGATTATCGAGGATAAGAAGACGACTCCGGAAAGGAAAAGGCAGGATATCAAAGGAAAGATCGACTTCTTCCTTGTCGACAGGAACGAAATGGTCAGCGATTCTATCCGGGAGCTGAAGAAGCAGACTCTCCCGGATAAGAGCGTCAGGAAGAAGACTTTTTTCCGGTTTGCCGACTTTTTCCTTTTCCTCGTCAGGAATTTCATCGGTCTTTTCTGCCTCCTTTATCCGAATGAAAGCTTCCGGAACGGAATGCTCGTTCCGAGAAGGGAAAACGCATTTTCCTTTGCTGGAATTCTCTTCTATCTTCTTCTTTTCCTTTTTGATTTCTCCTTCCTTTCCTTCCACTCCTTGCGGTCAAGAATCTGGGAGCCTTACAAGTACGCAAGACGTTTTCTCAAGAAGAACACGGATCAGCTCTTCCAGGATCTCTCCAATGAGAAGGACAAACTTTTTTCCTATATCTATTCCGCAAGGAAAAACCATGTGCAGTTAAAAAACGACATCAAGGATTTCTCTAAGCTCTCCTCCTCTTATATCGACTTTAAGTCCATCAAGGAAGTTAAGAAAAAAGAAAAAGGAAAATTCTATCGCTTCCTTCATAATAGGAAAAACATTCTGGCCACCTTATCCGCCATAGCCAGGATTGTCCTTTTTTCCCTGTTTCTTGTCGCCATCAACCACGGAGGAACCCTCTAATGGGATATTCATTCAAAGGAAAAAGGTATTCCACCGCTGCCGACTTTGCCATGGACAGGTACCTCTCCCCAAGGGAATGCCTAGAGGAAAGGAAGAAAAAGGCCTGGCAGGACTTTCTTAGGAAGGAAAGCAGGGAGAAAAGGAACGCCATCAGCCACCTTCTTCTTCTTTCCTATCCGGCAGACATTCTTGTCTACAAGGCTGGGGAAATCCTGAATCCCTTTAGGACCATCCGGATAAACCGTCGGATTTTTTCCTCCTATCAGGAACTTGGGGAATCAAGGCTCTCCACTTCACCTGGAACAGACCCCGTCCTAAGGGAACTTGTCCACCATAACGGAATAAGCGAACATAGGCGCCTTTCCTCCTACAGAGAAAGAAACAGGGACCTCTATAAAAAAGTGAAAAGAAGGGAAAAACAGGGAAGCATCGACCTTCAGTACGCCTATTTCTCCCTTGGCTATCTTCTTTCCGGGGAAAAAGAGCTTTTCTTCAAGGGAAAGAAATACAGGAATATCTTTAATCTGACTTACTACCTGCTCAAGGAAAACAAGGCCGAGGAGTATGGTTCCTATTTTTCCAACTCTCCACTTTTGAAAGTCTATAGTGAATTGGCAGAAGACGGAAAACAGGTGGAAGAGTTCCTTCATCTCTGCAAAAAGCGGGAAGAAAGCGAAGAAAAACTGAATCAGTACCTGAGGAGACGGAAGAAATAATTTCCTTTTCCCAGTTGCCGGAAAAGAGTCAGGGACCCTATAATAATAGAAAGCAGCCTGCCGAGGTCAGTCCATGGATTATCAAGATAGAAAAGCAAGGTGGCTAAGTTCCCCGCTTGTCAGTGACAAGGAAAAAGATGAGATCAAGTCTGCCTCCGTCCCCAGGCAGAAAGAAAGGTTCGGCGAAACGCTGTCTTTTAAAGAGAACGGAATCAGGGCAAAAAGGGGGATAGGTCCAGGGCGCATCAACCGTCTGACCATAGCCCGCGCAACCTACATCGTCTCATCTTATTTGCTCACCTGCTATGGCGATCTGACGAAAAAGCAGGGAAGGATAGTCGCCATGGACACCCGGGAGGGATCTTCTCTTTTCCAGGAAGAAGCCATCAAGGTTCTAACCGGTTTAGGAATCAAGGTCTACACCTTCCATGACCCCCATCCTACACCACAAGTTTCCTATGCCATACGGAAACTTATGCTCGCCGGCGGAATCAGGATTACCGGAGGAAACAATCCAAAGGGATATAACGGATTCCGATTCTTTGACAAAGACGGGGTGGAAGCCTTAGGAGACTGCCTAGACAAGATTGCCCGCCTTTTTTCCCTCCTGCCTGACGAATTGTCCCTCCCCATAGGAAAGGAAAAGGCAGATGTCATCTTCCTGGATGAAACGCCTTCCTTTGACGAAGAATTCCTGGCAAAAGAGAGGGAGACCTCTCTTTACAAGGACTTCTTTGTCGGCAAAAAGAAGACAAAGATTGTTTTTTCCCCTCATGGGGGATGCACCTGTTCATTAGGGCCTAAGCTTCTCCAAAGGGCAGGCTACGAAGTAAAGACGACGGCGGGGGAAGATTATTTCAATCCTCCCCTTTCTAATGTCTCCTGCCTGAATCCTAATAGCGAGGAAGCCTTTGCACAAAGCCTCTTAGAAAGGGCAAGACTTAACGGAAAAGGAAACCGGTATAACCTTATTCTCGTCTGCGACGAAGAGGGCGAAAAGGCCGGGATTGCCTTTATCAATCAAAAAGGAAAAGTCGAAAGGCTTAAGGAAAACCAATACAGGGCACTCTTGACTGATTTTCTCCTTGGGACACTGAAAAGACGAAAGCTTCTTCCTATCAACGGAGTAAGGGTGGACACGCTTACCACCTCTTCCCAAGGAAAATGGATTGCCTCTTCCTATAACGTTAAGACACGGACAGTGGAAAACGGTGGGAAGTACATCGGTTCCTTAATCCGGAAAATTCATAGGGATGAGCAGACCTTCCTTTTTGGCTATGGTGAGTCTTCCGGGGTCCTTCTCTCTTCCTTTGTCCGGGACGGAGATGCCTTGGAGACTAGGCTTTCCCTTAGCGACAGGTGCGAATATTATCTAAGAAAGGGTCAGACTTTGGATGTTGCCTATAAGGAGCTCTGTGAAAAGACAGGGACTTATTTTGAGGATAAGGCAGTTTTTGTCTTTGATGATGTCAAAGGAAGAGAGGAGAGGATAAATAAGCTAGATTTGCTCAGAACCCGCCCCTTTGCCCAAATCGGCGGATACCCAATCAGGAGAAGGGATGACTATAAAAAACGGAGAGTCTTTCTTCCCAAAGCCGGTGGATTCTACGACAGGGAGGGAAACGACATTTCTTCCCTCGATTGCCTTAAGTTCTTTTTTAATCCAGGAGGCTATCTTGTCCTTAAGCCAAGGGAAAACAGTCCGCAAAGGGAAATCTATCTTGAACTTGTCGATCTTAGCCAAAAAGACGGGGAAAAGAAACGGGAGGAAATCCTGTCTGAACTAAAAGATAAAATGGGGCTTGAATGAAATGGCTATCGTAAAATCTTTCGCCTTTCTTACCGCCTTTGTCTTTTCTTCCCTTCCCCTAGCCGTGCAGCCAAGAGTCTCTTTCCAGGGCAAAGCTTTTGACGCAAGCCAACGGCTGGATTTTACCGACTCAACCCAAGAGGAAATCAAGTCTTACTATAACTACGACCTAATCAGCGGACAGAAAGGAAAGCAGAGGAGGAAGTCTCTCTACGATATCATCTCCAAGGACAACACGTTTGTCAGTTATTCCTCCGGCGTCACCAATTGGTACAAGATAACAGACCGGAACTGGGCTCTTAGCCAGACAATAGATCCGGCCAGTTATCGTTTCAGCGATGACGATAAGATAGTGGAAGGAAAGCCTGTCTTCTACGAAACAAGGCTCTATTTCGAAGACAATACGACAGAAGAAAAGCAGATTAATACCAACATCAACGGATTTTCCCGTAATGAAAATCTGACCAAAGTCGACTGGGTAAAAAAGCAACGTCCGAAGCCGACAGGCGAGGTAAAAAATCCGCCTCAGGTAGACAAAGAGCATGTCTGGGTGAAGAGCCACGGTTTTTCTCCTTCGGGAGACCCTACAAAAGGAGCTGGCACAGACCTTCATCATCTTATTGCGGCAGATCATAACACGAACAACAGACACAATGATCTCTACTATGGAGAGGTTGCCGACCATCAAAGCAGCGATACCGATATCATAAAGTGCGTCTATGCCGACGGAACAACCGATGTGTCCGGTTGGATCGGAAAGACCAGCCAGGGAGAGACTTGCTTTGAACCGACCGACAAGTGGAAGGGAGACATCGCCAGAGCCCTTCTTTATAGGGGAGTAAGATACTCAAACTACCTTGCCACCAACACCGAGTCCGAGCCCTATCTTGAACTGACGGATGACATCACGAAAAAAGACGACAACGACCACTACCATGGCGTCTTCCACAATCTCTCCACTTTCCTAAAGTGGAACAAGTCAGACCCCGTCGATGAGTATGAGAGACACCGGAACAATCTTATCTATAAGAACGTACAGAATAACCGCAATCCTTTCGTTGACTTCCCTTCCTGGGCAGATCAGGTCTACGCCCCGGATTCAACCGATATCCCTTCTAAGGATCCAAGGACAAGCGAGAACCCGTCGGCCGGCAGCAATGATTTTCTCCAAAAGTTTTTTGAGATGGATAAAGGAAAGATGATTCTTTTTATCGTTTTAGCCGTCATCCTTTTCATCTTCGTCTGCCTAATCCTTTATCTACTGGCAAGAAAAAAGAAGCAAAAGCCAAGAAAAGGAAACTATAATAAGAAAAAGAAGTCTGGCAATCAAAAAAAGAAAAAATAGGAGGACGAATGTCTATGGAAGAAGAAAAGAAAGAAGCCGTCGTAAAACAGGAAGAAAAGAAGGAAGAGGAGAAAAGCACCAAGAAAGGGAACTCTTTCACTAAATTCTTCCACAAGAGGGGAAAGTCCATCTCGGACTCAAACCGGGAAAGCAAAATCGAGAACGCCTATAAGCAAAGCACTGGCGTCCAGGAGTTCCTTCTCTACGTCGGAAACGGAGTCTTCAACAGCCATTCCTATTTTGGAAAAATCAATGAAGAAACGAAGGAAGCACTGGTCTACGGAAAATTTAATGAAAGCGATTTCCCGCCCTATGGTTGCATCCTCTCAACCATCCCTGCCGACCGGGATAAGGAGCTTCCAAGACGGTTCTATGTGACTAAGTCAGACAACACAAAAAGGGTCAGTGTCACCATCAGGGAAAATAACGGAGAGGGTGAAAAGGCAGAAAAGACCTATGAACGTCCGGCGACCCTTCTTACGTTAGATCCTGCCTTAAAGGAAGTCGAAGTCATCAAAGTCGGAAACACCTATTACGAAAAGCTGAAAAAGTAAGCAGAAGAAAAGGGGGCTAGGCCCCCTTTTTTCTAGAAGAACGCTTGGTCGATGGCATCAAGAAGATAATAAGGAGGGTTGTACCCTCGCTTGACAGGAACCCCTTTTTCCTCAAAGAACTCCCTTTTGAATCCAGGATGGTGCTTCTCACTGACTTCCTTAAGAATAAAATCCGCATTCCTCAGGAACACTTTCTGATGGCTTTTGAACGACACAAGGAAAAATCCGATTCCGCCAAGAGAGCGGATAAAACGGAGATGGTCATATTGCTGCGGTCTTATCCTATGGTAGGGGACAGAGTCATGAATGGTCTCCTTGCATTCAAAGTCGATGTACCTTCCCTTGTAGATACCGACATAGTCGGTAGTGGACTTTTCTTCGAAATAGGCTTCGCTGATCATCCCTGGATGTTCCTTGCTCCTTTTAACGACCTTAATTGGGGTAGGACGCTTGTATATATCAGCAATTCCCTTTGATCGATAGAAGTCGCATGTTTTAGAAATATCGGATTCGAAATGCCTTCCCCTGTTGCTTCTTATCAAGGAATCACGTGCGCGTTCATTTGCTGTTCTATTCTTTGACTTCCGTCTGTCTACCGTCGTTTTCTTTTGGACAAGGATCCTCTTGCGTCCATCGGGATAGTTAATCATATTCAAAGGCTAAAAGCCGATTTTCCTTTTCAGAATCTCGCTGGTGAAATTCTGGGGACGTGCGGAAAGCTCAAGAATAAGAAAGAGGTGTTTTGTCTCTTCCGGGCCGAGAATCTGGAACCAGCCCTTGAACAGGTTCCTTAGCTGTTCATGGACCTTTTCCAAATAACGTATTCCTTTTTCCGTAATGGCGACAAAAACCTGCCGGCGGTTTCCGCTATCAAGTTCACGGATGATGAACCCCTTCTTTTCCAGAGTCCGAAGGTTGGCTGCCACATCCGGTCTTGTCGTCCTAAGATCATCGGCGATAACAGAGGGGTGGGAATTAGGATGGCTGGAAAGATAGACCAGTACGCGGTAATCGGTCTGGAAAAGACGGGTAAACCTTTCCAAGGCTCCGACATCTCTGATCTTGACGACAAGTTCCCTAAGATGATTAATGTCTTCTGTCAGCTCCTCGGGAGACAATTCGAATTCTTCGTTTTTCTTTCCCATTGGCTTTCCTCCTCGGATTTGTGTCCATTATAAAATAGAAAAGAAAAAAGCAAAAGCGGACATCCTAGCCGGATGCCCGCTTTTTCTTTACCTAGAAAGAGGAGAAAATTAACGGGAAAGATAGTCCCTGATTGCCTTGGCAGCCTTACGTCCGGCACCCATGGCAAGGATGACCGTGGCGGCACCGGTAACGGCATCGCCGCCGGCAAAGACACCATCCTTGGTCGTCTCGTTCGTGTCCTCATGGACGACTAGGCAGCCATGGGGATTAGTCTCAATGCCAGGGGTCGTGGATTTAATTAGCGGATTCGGACTTGTGCCGATGGCAATGATGACGCAGTCGCAAGGAATGGTATAAATAGCATCCTTGTCCTCTTCAAGGGAGACCGGAACAGGACGGCGACGTCCGGAGGCATCCGGTTCGCCGAGTTTCTGCTTCTGGACTTTGATTCCAGTGACACAGCCATAATTCGGATTATAGTCCGGGGCACGGCGGGAAGGAGATCCTTTCGTGTCATAGACAATCTCAACCGGATTACGGAGAAGATCGAAGACCACGCCTTCTTCCTTGGCATGTTCGATTTCTTCCTTACGGGCAGGAAGTTCGGCGAGGGAACGGCGATAGACACAGGTCGATGTCTCCGCACCGAGACGGAGAGGAGTACGAAGGGCATCCATGGCGACGTTTCCGCCACCGACGACAACCACATGTTTGGCATGCTCAATCGGCGTCTTGCTATCTTCCTGATAGGCTTTCCTTAAATTGACACGGGTAAGGTACTCGTTGGCGGAATAAACGCCTTTGGCGTTCTCGCCAGGGATTCCGAGGAACCGGGGCAGACCGGCACCAGTGCCGACGAACACGGCCTCGAAGTGGTATTCCTTCCTTAATTCATCGATGGAAAGGACACGGCCGATGACCCTATCGGTGAGGATAGTGACACCCCTTGCCTTCAATCCCTCAATTTCCTTCTGGACAATCGCCTTAGGAAGACGGAATTCCGGGATACCATACCTTAAGACACCGCCGGCGACATGGAGGGCTTCAAAAATCGTAACCTCGTATCCAGCCTTGGCAAGGTCATAGGCGCAGGCAAGACCGGAAGGACCGGAACCGATAACGGCTACCTTATGGCCGTTCTTCTTGATTTCCCTCTTGATCGGCTTAGCATGTTCGCGATGGTAATCGGCAACAAAGCGTTCAAGACGGCCGATGCCGACGGATTCGCCCCTCTTAGGCTTCCCATCTTCCCTGACAACCTTTCCGCCTTCGCGGACAGGCATCTTATGACGCAGACACTCTTTCTCGCACTGACTCTCCTGCGGGCAGACACGTCCACAGACAGCAGGAAGGGAGGAGGAACGGGAAATGACTTCGAACGCTTTTTCAAAATCGCCTTTGGCAACTTCGGAAATAAAACCAGGAATATCGATGTGGACAGGGCAGAGAGGGACGCAGCCAGGCTTCTTGCACTGCCTGCAGCGCTTAGCTTCATCGATTGCCATCTCCTGGGTATAACCGATGGCGACTTCCTCGAAATTATGACGACGGACCTCAGGGGCCTGAGTCGGCCTAGGGTTCTTTGTGTTTCTCCTATTGAACGGCATGACTATTTTCCCTCCTTAAGCAGGTTGCACTCGTTCTCATATGCCTTATGTTCCCAGCCGGAATACCTGGTGTTCCGTTCCCTGGCGGAATCGAAATCCACTTCCCAGCCGTCGAAATCCGGGCCGTCAACGCAGGCGAATTTCCTCTTTCCGCCAACCCTGACACGGCAGCAGCCGCACCTTCCGGTGCCATCAATCCTAATCGGGTTCCTGGAAACAACAGTCTTAATGTTGTATTTCTTGGTCAGGATGGCGATGTTCTTCCTCATAATGATAGGCCCGATGGCGATGACTTCATCGAACTGGTTTCCTTCTTTCTGACGGCGAAGGATTTCCTTCTCCAATCCCTGGGTGACAAAACCTTTTTCTCCCCAAGTGCCATCGTCGCTCATTTTGACGAAAATCGAAGAGCAATCCTCAAATTCCTTCTCGAGAATGACAAGTTCTTTGTTGCGGAAGCCGGCAACCGAAGTAACCTCGGCACCAAGCTCATGGAGTTTATAGGCAAGCGGGTAGGCAATGGCGCATCCGGCACCGCCGCCGATAATGGCCACATGCTTGAGGCCCTCTAACTCACTAGGACGTCCTAAAGGTCCGACAAAATCAGCAAGTTCATCACCCTCATGCTTCTGGCTTAATTCAAGGGTTCCTGCACCGACAATCTGGTAGATAATGGTGACGGTTCCCTTTTCCGGATCTTCCCCGGCAATGGTGAAAGGAAGACGCTCGCTGTCGCTATTGGCACGGACAATGACAAACTGTCCCGGCTGTGCCTTTTTGGCGACAAAAGGAGCTTCGACGACAATGCGGACGATAGTAGGATTGAGATCATCTCGTTTCAAGATTTTGAACATGTTACCTCCAACAGGTTTTCTCGTGTTTTATTCTAATCCTTTTTCTTTTCTTTTTTCTACCTTTTTTAAGAGTTATTGAAGAAAAAAGAAGCTGAGGTTTTTAAAAAATAGACAAATTCGGAAAAATTGCCTGTTGTTCTGAAAAAACAGAAAAAAGGAAAGAAAAAGTGTATAATTCTGTTTAGGAGAAATGTATGGCCCCTAAACTCATTCTTGACGCAAATAAAATCTACCATAAAGAATTCCAGGGAACGAAGCCTGGATACAATGCACTCCAGGTGGATACTTTCCTTGATTTCGTCATCCGCGACTATGAGTCGATGGAGGATTATGTCAAAGAAACAGACGCCAAGGAAAAGGAGCTTCAGAGCAAGATTGACTTCCTTAATGAAAAGCTGAGGAAGGCGGAAGCGGAAAACGAAACCAGGAAGGCAAAATTCGCCGGTATCGCCACCGATAGTACCCCTTCGCTGAACAATCTTGAGCTAGTCAAGAAGATATCCAAATATGAAGAAGCTCTTAAGAAAGCCGGCATTGATCCGAAAAGTGTGATCTGATTCCTATTTAATTCATCCGGTCCGGATAGCTGCTGGGAGTTATTGCTCCTAGAGGAAAGTCCATGCTCGCGCCATCTGTGATGATGACAGTGTTTGTTGCTAGGTCAATCAATAAGCCTAGGCAGGGAGGAGTCCCTGACGGCCGGGAAGAATCTAAGCCCTCGGGTAGGATGTCTTCCCTATAAAAGCTCCACAGTGACGAAACTAAGGGAAACCTTAGGAATGAAACGTTGGAAAGCCCCGCAAGCGAGAAACCTAAATTTTGGTAAGGGAAGTCATATGGGGAATTCGAACCCAGAAGACAGGCATTCATGCCTAGATAAATTGCTATCCTCGACAAAACATGGCTTACAGGACCGGATACTCGTTTATCCTGAATTATCCCGGAACAGAGAGAGGAAACAAAAATGAATACACCGAATAAGATTACGACGGCCCGAATCGGACTCGCCCTAGTTAGGATTATTTTCTTCTCCCTCTCCTTTATCCCCACTTCCTCTTCTTTTGCTCCGGAAATCGTCCTGGCCGGCTTCCATTGCGGCTTTTCCTGGATTGACCTTGTCTGCTTCGTTTTATTCATTGTTGCGGCATCGACCGATGCCATCGACGGAAAAAGGGCGAGAAAGAACGGACTTGTCACCGACCTAGGGAAGTTTCTCGATCCCTTCGCCGACAAATTCCTTGTCGATTCCGCCTTCATCCTCCTTTCCTGCCGGAAAGACTTTGCCGGCCACTATCAGGTTCTTCCCCTTCTTGCCGTCCTTCTTGTTGCAAGAGATCTTGCAAGGGACGGGCTAAGAAGGACGGCAGCAGGGAAAGGGAAGATCCTGGCTGCCAATAGGTATGGAAAAGTGAAAACCGCCGTGGAAATGGGGCTTATCCCCGTTCTTCTGCTAAATGGCTTTCCTTTCTCTCTTTTGAATTTCACTTCCGGTTTTGAGTCTTGGAAGAATAACCGCTTTTCCTATACATACATCATCACCAACATCCTTACCCTCGTTTGCCTGTTCTTCTCCCTGTTTTCCTTTGTTATCTATGTTAGGCAGAACAAAGAAGTTCTGACAGAAAAAGACGGAAAGAAGGAATAGTCCAATGGAAAGAAAAGATTTACTTGATTCGTTAAGGGAGAAAAAAGCCCACCTCTCTTCGAGGGAGTCCTTGACCGGTGGAAGGTTTGCAAGTGCCTTCACTTCTATCCCCGGAGCGAGCAATGTCTTTGCCGGAGCAGCCGTCACCTATACGGACAAGGCAAAGGAAAAGTTCGGTGTCAAGGTTTCCACGATTGATCAATATGGTGCCATTTCGGAGCAGACGGCAAAGGAAAGGGCCATCGAGGCTTCCCTGTTCTTCAACACGGAATGCTCGGTTTCCTTTACCGGAAATGCCGGACCTAGTGCAAGCGAAAATAAGCCTGTCGGCTTAGTGTATATTGCCATTAAGGTCTTTGACAAAAGGAATGTGTACGAGCTCCATTTAAAGGGAGACAGAGATTCTATCCGCCGGGAGTGCGTAGATTTTGCCTTCCTTGAGAGGAAACAGAGGCTAGACGAAACTTCTTTTGGAAAAAAGGAAGAAAGCAGTCCCATATAAGATAGAGGTCAACAAGAATGAAAGACAAGAAAACAGATCAGACGAAAGAGGTTCAGACACCTGTCGACACCGAAAAGGACAAAGCCGTAGAAGCAACGATCAAGGAAATCCGTTCCTATTTCAATGACAAGGGAATCATCAGGAAAAGGGGAGACCAGGAGACAGTCAATGTCGGAGTCATTCCCACCGGTTCCCTCCTTATCGATTCTGCCTTAGGTGTCGGAGGATATCCGAAAGGAAGAATCATCGAAATCTATGGGCCGGAATCTTCGGGAAAGACTACCTTGGCTCTCGAAGCCATTGCCTCGGTACAAAAACTCGGAGGTAGAGCAGCCTATATCGATGCCGAACATGCCATCGATCCGGAATATGCCAAGAACCTTGGTGTAGACATCGATGACTTGATTCTTTCCCAGCCTGATTATGGCGAACAGGCAAGGGAAATCACCGACAGGCTTGCCAAGTCAGGAGCCATCGATCTGATTGTCGTCGATTCGGTTGCTGCCCTAGTCCCTAAGGCAGAGTTAGAAGGAACCTATGAAGACTCTTCCGTTGGCCTACAGGCCCGGTTAAGGTCTAAATCGCTTCGGAAACTAGCCGGCGTCCTATCCAAGTCTAGCTGCACCATCATCTTTATCAACCAGCTGCGGGAGAAGGTCGGTGTCAGGTATGGAAACCCGGAAACGACGACAGGCGGACGGGCATTGAAGTTCTATGCCACCATCCGGATTGAAATCCGCCGGGCGGATGCCATCAAGCAGGGGGACAAAGTCATCGGAAACAGGGTCAATGTCAAGATTGTCAAAAACAAAGTTGCCGCCCCTTACCGGAGCTGCAAGGTAGAACTCATCTTCGGACAGGGAATCTCTGCCGAACACGAACTTGCCCAGCTTGCCGTAGACTACGGCTTCATCGAGAAATCCGGAAGCTGGTTCTCCTATAACGGAGACCGGCTAGGGCAGGGAATCACCTCTGTCTACGACTTCCTGAAGAATAACCCCGAAGCCGCCGAAAAAATCGAAGATGCGGTCAAGGCAAAAAGGAGCGGAAAGCCAATTACCGAAACCACCGTTGCCTAAAGAGGAAAGGGCGCCCTAGGGGTTGCCCTTTTTCTTCCGCAACGTTTTTTCCGATAATTCCTATTTCCTCAGGGCGGAGGATATCTTATAATAAACAGAGCACCATATTTCCGAATAGGGTGCACCGAAAAGATTTCCGTAAAAATTTATTCATTCATCCGTTCACTATACAGACGAATCCGGCTTGTTATTTCAATCTTTTTAACGAGGGGACCAAAGGGCGTAGTGGTTCCTGATTCTCGACTATGCTCAGAAAGGCTAACCATGATTTATTTAGGGTACATTTTATTTGGTGTTGCTGCATTAGCCGCGTTGCTTTTCCTCTTCTTGTTCCTCAAGTCGGAAAAAGCCAACAAGAAACTGAAGGAAGAGAAAGAGACCGATACGAGGAAGGCAAAACAGGTCCTCGCCGATGCCGAGGCAAAGGCAAAGACCATCCTCTCCTCCTCGGAGGCAGAGGCAAAGAAAAAGGCAGATGGCCTTCTTCTGTCCGCCAAGGAACAATATGATAAGACGAATGCGGATTTGGAAGAGCGGAAGCAGGCGGTCGTCGTCAAAGAGACAAAGCTTGAGCAGAAGGAAGCATCTTTGGATAAACGGGAAGATGCGATTATCAACCGGGAAACTCTTCTTGACAACCAGAAAACCGAGCTGAATCAGCGTAGGGACGCTCTTACGATTAAGGAAAAGGACGTTCAGGACAAGTTAGACTCCGTCCTTGGCGAACTGCAGAAGATTGCCTCGATGACTGAGGAACAGGCGAAAGACGAACTCAGGAAACGGGTGGAAGAGAAGGAAAGGAAACGGATTGCCCTCTATGAGGCACAGAAGGAAGCTGAGGCACAGTCCATGGTGGAGGACAAGGCAAAGACTTTGATGGCCCTAGCCTGCGAAAAGTACGCACAGGATGTCACCAACGAACGCAATTCTTCCACGATTGCCCTCCCTAATGATGATAGGAAGGGACGGATCATCGGCCGTGACGGACGGAACATCAAGTCAAGGGAAGGACTTTTCGGTGTCTCCCTGATTATCGACGACACGCCGGAGACTCTGACCGTATCCTGCTTTGATCCTATCCGCCGGGAAAAGGCGAAGCTTACGCTGGAAGCCCTGATTAAGGACGGGCGCATACAGCCAGGACGAATCGAAGACCTCTATTCCCGAATCAGCAAGGAATTCGATGAGAATCTGCGAAGAATCGGTGAACAGACTGTATTTAAGCTCGGTCTTCCCCGCAGGAACCCCGGCCTTTATCCTTACATCGGCCGTTTGAAGTATCGTACCTCCTATGGACAGACCGTCCTCGACCATTCCATCCAGGTCGCCTATCTCTCCTCCGTCAGGGCAAGCGAACTCGGTCTTGATCCGGTAAGGGCAAAGCGGGCAGGTCTTCTTCACGACATCGGAAAAGCCATCGATGCAGAGAGGGAAGGAAGCCATGTCCAGCTCGGTTCTAGGCTGGCCAAGAAATTCAACGAACCCGACATTGTCATCAACGCCATCGAATCCCACCATGGGGATGCCCCGAAGAAGTATCTTATCTCTGAACTTGTCACAGCGGCCGACACTCTTTCTGCCGCCCGCCCCGGCGCCCGCTCGGAGCAGCTGGAGACCTACATCAAGCGTCTACAGCAGCTTGAGAAGATCTGCTCGGAATGCAAGGGCGTGCAGTCTAGCTATGCCTTACAGTCCGGACGTGATCTGCGTGTAAGGGTCAATCCGGACCTCGTCAGTGACGAAGATGCCAAGGCGATTGCCATCCAGGTCCGCGACAAGATCGAGGAGACAAGGCAGTTCCCTGGACAGATCATCGTTACGGTCATCCGCGAAAAACGGTATCAGGAAACAGCAAAGTAAATGTCCGTCAATATTCTCTTTTTCGGGGATATCGTCGGTTCCTTGGGCCGGAAGGGAGTAGAAGACTTCCTTAAGGCGAAGAAGAAAGCAAGGTCAATCGATTTTGTCATCGCCAATGGGGAAAATGCAACCCATGGACATGGCAGGTCCTTTGCCCATTATAACGAGCTTGTCGCCTCGGGCGTAGATGTCCTGACAAGTGGAAACCATTTCTTCAACTGCAAAGATATCTTCTCCTATTCCCTGAAAAGGGACAAGGCAGTCCGTCCAAGGAATCTTGACAAAGATGCCCCTGGAGTGGGAAGCCGCCTCTTTTCCGTCAAAGGAAGGAAGATACGGGTCTCCAACTTCCTTGGACGCTCGTTCATCTATAGGGGTCAGGACAATCCTTTCTATGCCTTCGACCGAAGGTACAGAAGTGAGGATGAGGGCGAAGTGAACATTGTCGACTTCCATGGGGAAGCCACGGCAGAGAAAAGAGCCTTCGCCGAATATGTCAACTCAAGAGCCTTGGCGGTCATCGGAACCCATACCCATGTGCAGACAAATGATCCAAAGCTTCTGTCTAAAGGGACTTTCTTCCTTACCGACGTTGGGAGGAACGGACCATATGATTCCATCATCGGGGATAAGAAGGAAGGGATTATCCACAAGACGATGACCGGAATGCCTTCGCCAAGGGAAGTCTGCGAAAAAGGAAGAATCCAAATCAATGCCGTCCTTCTAACGGTCAATGAAAATACGCATTGTGTCGAATCCTATAAGCTGATAAACGAAACAAGGAGGGGAAGGTGATATCCTTCCCTTTTTCCTTTGTTTTTTACAAAAAAATAAATATTTGAAAAGAACGGCAAAAAGTATATAATGGAACAAGAGAGGTTATATCTTTATGGCAACATTAAAAGTCAGTGGAAAAACTCAGATTCAGAAGTTAGCCGGAGCCATCGCAGGCAACATTCGTCAGGAAGGCTATGCCGAGATCTCCCTGGTCGGTGCTTCTGCACTTAACCAGGCTGTCAAGGCCTGTATCGTCGCCCGTCGTTTCTTAAAGGACGATGAGACTCCGAGTGATATCGCCGTCCAGCCGGAATTCATCAGGCAGAACTTTGCCGAACCGACCAGCGAGGAAAGCCGCGAAGTCACGACCATCAGGCTTCACATCAACAAGGTTCCGTTTGATCCTGCCCACGCCGTTTCTTCCGAAGTCCCTTCCCACAAGGAAGAGGGCGAAGAAGAAGCTAAGTAGTCCTTCACCGATTCAGAAATGAAAGTCCGTCTCATCTCGCTGCCTGATCAGAAGGCAGCCGGCAGACGGAATCCCAACAGCGAAATCCGGTACAAACAGGCTCAATTAGTGCCTACGTCTTTCCTTACCTCTTGGGGGCGGGGAAAGACTTTTTGTATCAGAACGTATGGCTGCCAAGCCAATGTCCGGGATTCCGAAATCATCCGTGGTCTGCTTCTTTCCCTAGGAAGGAAGGAACAGGATGGCTTTTCTTCTGCAGACAGGATTATATTCAACACCTGTGCCATCCGGGAAAACGCCGAAAACCATTTATATGGAGAGCTTGGCCGGGCAAAGGATGCCTTTAGGAAAAAGAAAGACAGGGTCATTGCCATCTGCGGATGTGTGAGGCAGGAAGAGGCTGCAGTCAAGTACATTCTTGAACATTTCCCCTTCGTCTCGATGATTTTCGGGACCAACAACATTACTTCCTTCTATGACAATCTCGAGTCCGTTTTAAAAGATAAAAAAGGAATCGTTGACGTATCGGCAAACTCCGACCTTGTAGAAGAAGGCCTGCCCGAAGATAAGGCCTCACGGGAAAGCAAGGTTACCGCTTTTGTCAATATCAGGTACGGATGCGATAAGTTCTGCACCTATTGCATCGTTCCCTTTACCCGGGGAAGAGAAAGAAGCCGGAAGAAGGAAGACATCCTTGCGGAAGTCAACTGTCTGAAAAAGGAGGGCTACAAACAGGTTACCCTTCTCGGGCAGAATGTCGATGCCTACGGAAAGGACTTCGGAGACAGCTATGCCTTTGCCGATCTTCTAGCTTCAGTGGCAGAGACGGGAATTGACCGGGTGCGTTTTGTCACTCCCTATCCAAGCGACTTCAAGCCCGTCGTCTTTGATGTCAGGGCCAAGTACAAGAATATCAGGCCTTTCCTCCACCTTCCTGTGCAGTCGGGATCAAATTCCGTCCTGAAAAGAAGGAACCGCCGCTATACGCGGGAACAATATCTGGATATTGTCCATCAGCTCCGGGAAAGACTTCCGGACGTCTTTCTGACGACGGATATCATTGTCGGTTTCCCGAACGAAACGGACGAGGAATTTGCCGATACCCTTTCCTTAGTCAAGGAAGTCAACTATGATTCCGCCTTTACTTTCATCTTCTCTCCGCGTCCTGGAACGCCAGCCTACTTCAGGAAGGATGAGACTCCTAGGGAAGTCAAGCATAAACGCTTTGATGCCTTAAAAGCCCTCATTGACACTCAGGCCCAGAAGCGTGCCGAGGAATTTGTCGGAAAGGAGGTCGAAGTCCTCTTCGAGAAAGTATCGGAAAAAGACCCAAGCAGGATTTCTGGTTATGACCGGCACAATAAGCTCGTCCATGTCAAGGGGGATTCCTCCCTCATCGGACAGATCCGCAGGGTCAAGATAAGGAAGTCACACACCTATTCCCTTATCGGGGAGCTTCTCTAAGATGAGGGATGAAGACAGGCTCAGGGCAAAGGCCGATTCCCTCATTAAAGATCTGAAAACAGTGGATTGTCTTCTCCTCTATAAGAAGCTGAAGAAAGAAGTGGAAGACAATCCCCGGTTATGCCGGATAGATAGGCAGAGAAAGAAAATCCAGGCGGGACTTAAGTCTCTCCCTCCGGAAAAGAAAAAAGAAGCCTACCTAGCGGCAAAGAAGCTGCAGGAAGAGTACGATAGTGATCCGCTTCTTATCAACCTTAAGGCACAGGAGAAGGAAGTCAAAGACAGGATTTCTATTCTGACGGAAGAAAAGTTCTAATCTTTCCTTCCGTCTTTTTTCCAATCAGGGGGTGACTAGTCTATAATGGAAAAGAAAAAGAACATGGCAAAGAAAAGCTCATCGACGGCAAATAGTTTTACCCCTAGGGTAGAGCAGTATATTTCCTTCAAGAAGAAGTACGGCGACAGGATTATCTTTTTCCGTATCGGGGATTTCTATGAAAGGTTCAGGGAAGATGCGGAGCTTGTCTCCCATGAGCTACAGCTCTATCTGACCAAAAAAGCATGTGGAAACGGAAAGACCATCCCTAGGTGTGGAATCCCTCATCATGCCTATCTTTCCTATGCACAGAAGCTTATCGACCATGGTCATAAGGTTGCCATCGTCGAGCAGGTCGAAGATCCTAAGCTAGCCAAGAAGCTTGTCAAACGCGATGTCATTCAGTTCATCACTCCGGGGGCAAATTTAGACCCGAACATCAAGGATAATATCTATATTGCCTCTCTTGAACTAAGCTCTGCACAGGCTTTTCTAGCCTATGCCGACATTACGACGGGGGAAAGGAAGGTCCTTTCCAGGGAGAACCAAAAGGAACGGATTCTCGAACGTCTTCTTTCCCTTGATGTAAAGGAACTTGTCCTCAGCACTTCTTTCCCTGCGGACATTGTCAGGTATCTGAAGAAAAACTCACAAATCTGTATTTCCTACTATAACGACGCCTCTGTCTCCATCGAAACAGACCCCCTGTTTGGAAACCTGAAGGATGACCGGCAGATTGTTCCTTCGGCAAGACTTTATAATTATAGGAAGAACAGGGAAAAGCGAGACCTTACCTATTTTAAGCCTGTCGAAAACCTGATGGCCGAAAGAAACAGGAAAATCGATTATTCTGCCCAGGCCAACAGGGAACTGACGAAGTCTCTTGACGGAAAAAGCTATGGCACCCTTTACTGGCTTCTTGACCAGACAAGGACGCCTAGGGGTTCCCGTTATCTGAAAAGCGAAATTATCTCTCCAAGTGCAAACGAAACGGAAATCACTTCCCGCCTGAACAAGACAGAGTGCTTCCTTGACCACTTTATCGAGCGGGAAAAGCTCCGGGAGGAACTCTCCCACGTCTTTGACAGGGAACGTCTGATTGCCCGGATGGGGTATAGGAATTCCAACGGACATGATTTGCTTCAGCTGAAGAAGTCCCTTCAGATTATTCCCCGGATTAAGGAAATCCTTAGGACAATCAAGGACTGTGATGACCTAGAAGAAATCAAAGACGGGCTTGGTGACTTTTCCTCTCTTTCCGACCTTCTTGAACGAAGCCTGGATGAAAACTGCCCTTTGACAATCACCGAAGGGGGGATCTTCAAAAAAGGGTACAATCCTCAGCTTGACGAACTGATTGAAAGGACTGACAACAGCAAAGAGTGGCTGACAAATTTTGAAGCCAAAGAAAAAGAAAAGACCGGTATAAAGAATCTTAAGGTCGGGGAGAATTCCCTCAATGGTTTTTATATCGAAGTGTCCACCGGTTCTCTTCCCCTTGTCAAGCCGGAATTCGGCTACATCCGGAAACAGACCCTTACCACCGGGGAAAGATTCATCACTCCGGAACTGAAGGAAAAAGAAAGCAGGTTCTTCCGTGCACGGGAAAGCCGGCAGAGCCTTGAGTACTCTCTCTTCAAGGAACTTAGAGCCAAGGTAAGCACCTATACAGACGCCATACAGAAAGCAAGCACGGCCTTAGCCAAGCTCGACTATTATCTTGACCTAGCCTATGTCGCAAGCGAGAACAACTATGTACGTCCTTCCTTTAACGGAAAGAGAATCATCGACGTCAAGGAGGCAAGACATCCGATCAGGGAAAAAGCCAATCCGGGAAGCCTATTTGTCGCCAATGACTACCAAAGGGATCAGGACACGGATGTGATAATCATCACCGGTCCGAATAGGGGCGGAAAATCTACCTACAGGAAAGAGTTCGGACTGCTTGCCATCATGGCGCAAAGGGGTTCCTTTGTCCCTGCCGAAAAATGCGACCTTCCGATTTTCGATGCCTTATATACCCGCATAGGTGCTAGCGACAATCTCATCAAAGGGCAGTCCACCTTCAGGAGGGAGAGGTCGGAAGTTGCCGAAGCTCTGTCTTCTGCAACATCGGACAGCCTGTTCCTGTTTGATGAAATCGGAAGAGGAACTGCCACTTTCGATGGCATGGCCATTGCGGAAAGCATCATCGAATATCTTGTTGCCCATGTCCATGCCAAAACCTTTTTCTCTACCCATTATCATGAATTAATCAAATTAAGCGAGAAGATTTCGGCCGTCAAGAATATCCATTGCGAAGTCAACGAAGATAACGGAAACGTCACCTTCCTTTATAAGAGGAAGCCGGGAAGCAGGGACAAGTCCTATGGTGTCAACGTAGCCAAGCTCGCCGGCCTCCCCGACGAAATCACAACCCGTGCCGCTTCCCTTCTCGCCTCCTTTGAATCAAGAAAGAATGTCGAGGAAAGCCAGATCAAGGAAGTGAAGAAACAAGTGGCCGATAATCCGATTGAGGAAGAGCTCAAGCATCTTGATCCGATGTCTCTCTCTCCCCTGGAAGCCCTAAACTATCTTATTGATCTGAAAAAGAGAATAAAATAATGTCACTTATTCATGTTAGGAGCACAGAGCTGGCCAATCTTATTGCGGCTGGCGAAGTCATCGAGCGCCCCGCAAGCGTCATCAAAGAACTTGTCGAAAACAGCATCGACGCCAAGGCGAAGAACATCTATGTCGGAGTGACCCGTGCCGGAAAAGGAACCATCATGGTCAAAGACGACGGAACGGGAAGGGGGAGAGAGGATGCCAAGCTTTGCTTTGTCCGTCATGCTTCGAGCAAAATCAAAACGGAATTCGATTTAAACCGGATTCACACTCTTGGGTTCCGTGGGGAAGCCATTCCATCGATTGCTGCCGTTTCCCATGTGGTGCTTACAACCAGCGACGGGGTGGGAGTCGGAACCAGAGTGGAATCCAATCCGAATGCCTCGTTGATTGTCCTCGATGCGCCAAGCCGGAAGGGGACGATTTTCTCGGTGAGCGATTTATTTTTCAACACGCCAGCCCGTCTGAAATACCTGAAATCGGACCAGGTCGAAAACTATGCCATCATTGAAAGGGTGGAACATAGGGCCCTTGGTTTTCCTTCCATTGCCTTTTCCCTCTCCATAGACGGAAAGGAAATCTTTAAGACTTCAGGAAGAGGAGACCTTCTGGAAACCATTCAGAAGATTTTCGGAAACACGATTGCCCTTTCCCTATACCGTCTTGACTACGAGGGACTATGCTACTCCTTCCATGGCTATGTCTCCAAACCGGAAGTGAATTATTCAAGAAGAAAGAACGAGCTGACTTTCCTTAACCACCGCTGTATCTATGACTATAAATTCAATAAGGCAATCGAACAGGCCTACAAGGACTACCTTCCGCCGGACCGCTATCCCTTTGTGGTCCTTGACTTTGACATAGACTCTTCCCTAGTAGACGTAAACGTCCACCCGACAAAGAAAGAGGTCCGAATATCCAGGGAAGACGACAGGGCGAGAGACCTTGTCCGGGAAATCAAATCGGTGCTCTTGGACAAACGCCCGATTTATGCCGCTAACGAAGACGTCAAGACCGCCTATGTCGTCGGAAAGGAAGGGAAGAACAAGGAGACGGGCAAAAGCTTCTCCTATGCTGATATTCCTCCAAGGAAAGAAGAAAAGCACTATTTCCAGGATTCCCTTCCCCTTCCGAAGACTTTTGAGTCCCATGCCCCCTATACAATAAAAAAAGAAGAGACAGAGACAAAGGAAGAAGCCCCGGTCCAAAGGGATAATTCTTCTCAGAAACCAGTTGTTACGGAGAAGAAGGTTCAGGAAATATTTAATAGTGGAAGCGAGCCACCCCGGGAAGAAAAAACGGAATTGGACGAATTTGCCCGCCCAAGAGACGAATCCGAGTCCTCTTTTCCCGAAAGGCATCCGATCGGACAGGTTCTGCAGACTTATATTCTCTGTGACGCAAAAGACTGTTTCTATATCCTTGACCAGCATGCAGCGGCAGAGCGGATTAACTATGAAAAGACGGAGGCGCTCTTCGCCTCCATCCGCTCCCGCATCGTTCCTCTTTTCCCTCTGATTGTCGATCTCTCTCCGAAAGAGAGGCGGAACTATGACAAAGAACATGCCGAACGATTAAACTCCGTCGGCATTATCACGGAGGAATATCTTGGCAAGGGAGTCAAAGTCGTCGAGATCCCTTCCTTCCTCAATCAGGACAGGGCCGAAAACGTCGTCAGCGACTGTGTCCATTCCTGCCTTAACGACGAAGCCATCGATCCTCTCTCTCTTCTTCATCTTACGATTGCCACCATTGCCTGCAAGAGGTCCATCAAGGCGAACCATATTAGGTCGAGGAGCGAAAGGGAGGCACTGATCAGAGACCTCAGTAAATGCAAAAACCCTGCAAACTGTCCCCATGGGCGGCCAACCAGGATTAAAGTGACGAAAGACGATATCGAAAAGATTTTCCGGAGAAGCGGATTTTGATTTATGTGATTCTCGGTCAGACGGCAAGCGGCAAGACTTCTCTTGCCCTGTCCTTAAGCCGCCGCTATTCCCTTCCGGTCATTTCTGCCGATGCCTTTCAGTGTTTTAAAAGGAGGCAGATAGGAACGGACAAGCCGAAAAGAGAGGAGACTGAAGGGCTTCCTTATTATTTTTATGATGAATATGATCCTGATGAGGAAAGGTCGGTCTTTACCTTCCAGAAGGAATGCCGGAAGATAATCGAACGATACAGGAAGGAAGGGAAAGACATTCTTGTCGTCGGTGGGAATTTTCTCTATGTCAAAGCACTTTTATTTAATTATGTCTTTCCGGAAGAGGAACAGAAGGTTAATCCTTATGAATCTCTCTCTCTCTTAGAAAGGCAGGAACTTCTCCGGAAAAGAAGCAGGAAGGTCTATGAGGAAATCGATCACGAGAACCCGCGCCGGGTCATCCGTGCCCTTCTTCAGCTCGATGAGGGAATCGACCGGGACAAAGTCCGGCAGGAAAATGACAGGACACCGATTTATCCTTGTACATTCCTGAGAATTGATATCGATAAGGATGAAGGAAATGCCTTAATCGATAAACGGGTAGACAAAAGGAGGGAAGAAGGGTTTGTGGATGAAGTCAAACGGCTTCTCTCCCTTTATCCCTCTTCCCTCCGTCCATTTTCCTCTATCGGCTACAAGGAAATCATTACGGCCTTAGAGCAGGGAAAGGAAATTGATTCCTCCGTCTTTGATCTGATTAAGCTTCATACCCGGCAATATGCAAAAAAGCAGAGAACGGCCCTTCGTCATCAGTTTCCTTCCATCCTGTCCGGTCCGAAAGAGGAAATCGGAAACTTGATCAGTGCCAACATCGAAAGGAAGAAAAAGACCCGGCTTGTCCTTTCTCCGGAGGAAAGGAACAGAATCGAGAAGAGGAAAATCCTGTTCTGCGGCCTTGGAGGCGTAGGCGGGGAAGGGGTTCTTTCCCTTACCCGACTTGGTTTTGTCCATATTGATATCATGGATAATTGTCTTGTCTCGGCCGATAACCTCAACCGCCAGTCTCTTTTTGCCTACAAGGATATCGGCAGAAAGAAGATTGATGTGGCGAAGGAAAGAAGGCTTGCCATCAATCCCTTAAGGGAAGTGAATTCCTTCTTCAGGAACATTGAAAAAAGGGAAGACCTTCCTTTAAGCCGATACGACATTATCGTGGATGCCATCGACTATGTTCCGGGAAAGGTTGCTCTCTACAGGAAAGCCAGAAAAGACCACTCTTTCTATCTCACTAGCGGAGCCATGGGCTTCCGGTATGATTCCACAAAAGTGAAAAGGGGCGAAGAGAAAGATGCCTTCGACCTTCTCAGCAAGAAATTCAAGAAGGCACTTTCGGAAGAAGGAATCAAAGAAGAGGAAATCAATCAGATTAAAACCGTCTTTGCCTCTTCTGGCCAGCTCAAAGGGAAAAAGGACAGCAATAGCATTGGCTCTCTTTCTACCGTCGGCCCTTCGGCCGGTCTTGCCTTGACAAGCAGGATTATCCAATATATCAGGGAGGAAACCAAACATGAGAACTGATTACGACATCCGTTTATTGGCCGCTAAACTAGGACTGAAGGAAGAAAACCTGATTCCCTACGGGTACGATAAGGCGAAGATAGACACTTCCACTCTTTCCCTAGGAAAAAGAAAGGCGAAGTTGATCCTGACAACTGCCATCACTCCGACTAAGGCTGGAGAAGGAAAGACGACGACCTCCATAGGCTTAGCCGACGGACTGTCCCTTCTTGGGGAAAAAGCGATGGTCTGCCTTCGGGAGCCGTCTCTTGGCCCGGTTTTCGGTGTCAAAGGAGGAGGAGCGGGAGGAGGAGAAGCCGTTCTTTATCCGGAAGAAGACATCAATCTCCACTTCACCGGAGACAGGCATGCCATCACCAGCGTAAACAACCTTATTGCGGCTAGGGCAGACAATAACCTCTATCACCACAGAGAAAATTTCAATCCCCAAAGAAGGGTCTTCCCTCGCTGCAGGGACAGGAATGACCGGGAACTACGGCACATTGTCTGCGTACCGACAGACAGCAAGGGAATCGAACACCAATCCTCTTTCGTCATCACTGCAGCAAGTGAAATAATGGCTATCTTCTGCCTTAGCAAAAGTGAAGAAGACTTCCTTAACCGAGTAGAAGATGTCACAATCGGATACACAAGGGAGGGAAAACCTGTCCTTGCCAAGTCCTTATTGGCAAGAGAAGCCTTCCGGAGATTAATCCATTGTGCGCTTTATCCGAACCTTGTCCAGACAAAGTACCATACCCCTGCCCTTGTCCATGGCGGGCCTTTTGCCAACATCGCCCATGGATGCAGCTCTTATCTTGCCACGGACCTAGCGCTCCGGCTATCCGACTATGTCGTTACGGAAGCCGGTTTCGGTTCGGACTTAGGAAGGGAGAAATTCAGGGATATCCTCTCCCCCTTAGGAGACTTTAAGCCTGACCTTGTCGTCATGGTAGCTTCCATCCGTGCCTTAAAGCTTCATGGCGGGGTGCCATTTGATGATTTGAAGAAGCCAAATGTCGGTGCCAGGGAGAAAGGGTTTGCCAATTTAAAAAAACACTTAGAGAACGTCTCTTTCTATCATGTTCCTTATGTCGTATCCATCAATCATTTCAAAGATGATAGTGAAGAAGAGATTACAGCCCTTGGTAGTCTTTTGAAGGCAGAGAAGATCCCTTATGCGGTCAATTCCTCCTACCTAGAAGGCCCTAAAGGGGCAAGGGAACTTGCAAAGACCGTCCTTTCTTCTTTGCATTCCACTTCTTCCTCCTATGCGCCCTTAGTCACAAAGGAAAGGGGAATCAAGGAAAAAATCAGCTGTATTTCCAAAAAAATCTATGGGGCAAAGGACGTTCTTTATTCACCGGTTGCCGAGGAGGAAATCCGACAGTATGAAAAAGAAGGATACTCCTCTTTCTCCGTGTGCATCTCCAAAACACCGAATTCCCTTTCGGATGATCCTGCCCTTCTTAACGTCCCAAAGGATTTTCTTCTGCATGTGAGAAATACACGTCTTTTCACCGGTGCCCGGTTCATCGTTCCTTTGACCGGAAAGGTTTTTACTAGGCCCGGCCTTCCTCTCCATCCCTCTGCCGAGAATAGGAGTAAGGAAGGCAAATGATTCTTCTCTCTGGCAAAGACAGGGTGGAAGAAACCAAGGAAAGGATTGCCACCTATAAGAAGCAGCATCAACAGGAACTCTCTTCTTTTTCCTTCTATTTCTTTTCCGACAAGGAAGATCTTGGCTCCTTCTATTATCTTCGCTCGCTAAAGAGAATCCTGGAATCTTTTTCCCTTCCTTATGAAGAGGGATTCTATGACCGAGAAAAAAGCGAGGAAGAGAATAGGAGGGAAGTAAAAAAACACGCCGGAAGAAGGCAGACTAGGATCTTCCGTCCTCTCCCCACAAAACGGGAGAAGGAATTTCTTTCCCTTCTTCAGCCAGGGTATGATCCAGACAGGCTCAGCCTTAGCAACCTAGGCCGGCTTTTTTCCGGTGATAGGGACTATCTTCCTGCCACGGTGAAAAGCATCCGTGCCATTCTCCATCATTATCCTAGGGACAGGGAAGGAAAACGGGCAGCCGTCATTGGACGCTCCCTTTCTCTTGGCCTTCCCTGCCTTCTTAGGCTTAGGAAAGAAAACAGGACGGTTTCCCTTCTCCATTCCCATAGCCGGAAAGAGGACAGGGAGGACATCATAAAGAAAAGTTCCCTGCTTGTTCTTGCAAGCGGAAAGAAAGGACTTGTCCCTCCTTCCTATCTGAACAAAGACAGGATTGTCATCGACTGCGGATTTGAAAAAGGCGGAGAGCTTGGTTATCTTCCTTCCGTCTATGCCTATACCCCGGTTCCGGGAGGAGTAGGAGCCCTTACTCCTTACTACCTAATCAGGAACGCAAGGGAAGAGGCCGTCAGAAAAAAATAGATTCCTTTGTTTTTTTCTCTTTTCCTGTCCCATATCAGATGAGATGATCAAGATCACCCATCTGTCTTTTTCTTATAAGGAAAAAGAAATCTTCCATGGCTTAAATGCCATCATCCCGGATAAGGGATTGACCGTCATTTTGGGAAGAAGCGGAGAAGGGAAAACGACTCTTCTATCCTTGCTGACCAAACAGCTTCTTCCGAAAGAAGGGGAAATCAAAGGGATTGAGGAGAAGCCGGCCATTGTCTTCCAGTCTCCCCTTCTTCTTGACTACCTTACCGTCAAGGAGAACGTTTTGCTTCCCTTAAAGCTAAACGGCAAAGAAGAGGAGCAGGCTGCCCTTACCGCGCTAAGAAAGACAGGAAGGGAGAAAAGGGCAGACCGTTATCCTTCCTCTTTGAGCGGAGGGGAAGCTAGGCGCGTTTCTCTTTCCCGTGCCCTTGTGAGAAAAAGCCGCTTCCTGATTCTTGACGAACCGACCGGACAGCTTGATGAAGAGAACTCCTTCCTTGTCTATCAGACCATTGTCTCCCTTTCTAAGGAGAGGGGGATAATCAGGGTAACCCATGATGAGAAGAATGCGACTAAGATTGCCGACTATCTTTACGAACTGAAAGGGGGAAAGCTTCTTCCTATAAAAGAGAAGGACAAGATTCCTGGTGGCGAAAAAAAGGAAAGCATGGAAAAGACTGCCGGTAGACTTTCTATCTGTAACTCCCTTCGCTGGAACTTTTCCTTTCTCAAAAAAAGAAGTTTCCGTGTCTTTCTCTCTTCGTTCTTCCTCGCCTTTAATCTTTCCCTTCTTTATCTTGGCAGGAATAGGAGAAAGAACCTTCCCGGAAGGACGAAGGCGAGGGCAAAGGAATATTACGGATCGGACGTGGCATCGATTCAGGAAAAAGAAGTGATTGCCAAGCAGGGACATAGGACACTTAAGCGGTATTCTATTCCCTCGAAGACAAAAAGGAAGTCGCTTGGGATAAGCCAGTCTTTCCCCTGCCTAGACTATTTTCTTCCTGCCTATAGCGAAGTGGAAAGGGAAGAAGAAGTGAAAGACGTCTGCTTTACTCCGGCAAGGGAAGAAAAAGAAAGCCTCCTTGCCAAAGGGAGAAAAGCAGAAAAATATAACGAAGTCATCATCAATGAAAACTTCCTTGCAGAATTCGGAAGGGATTTTTCCTCCCTTATGGGGAAAAAGATTCCTTTTCATCATCAGGCCCTAGTCTACTCTACCCAATTAAAGTCAAGCGATAGGATTTCCTTTGATTTTTCCTTCACCATCGTCGGTCTAAGCAAGGAAAAAAAGGTGTTCAACCTACCGCGGCTTTATTATTCCTATCCGCTAAGGAGGGATTATTTCGCGACGATTGAGAGGAAGAACATCTCACTGGAAAGGAAAAGAGTGATAAGGCTAAGCGATCTTCTTTCCGACGTCAATTTTCAAGAGGATGACTTTCTTTCCCAAAAAGTCCTTTATCAAACCGCTTCGCCTCTTTCTGACAATGAAAAGGCCAAAGCAAGGTATGAGGAAAACATTGTCATTTCCTCACCCTGCAGGAGCAGGGAGGAAAACAGGGAGAATATCGCTTCTTCCCTTTCCTTGATTCTTTCCGTCTTTCTTTTTCTCTCCCTTGCGTCCTCATTCCTTCTTCTGCTGAGGATTACCTATTCCCTCAATGAAGAAAACAAAAGAAGGTTTGCCCTGATTCATGTCTTTTCAGAAAAGAAAAACAAAATAGTAAGGGCGGTTGGAATGATTCTGCTTTTTTCTTTTCTAACCAGGTTGTTTACCATTCTTTTCCTTTTCTTTTTCCAGAACCTTGGTAACTTTATTCTTATAAAATTCTCTTATTCATCCTTGTTCTCCTTCTCCTTTCTTTCATTTATGTCTATCCTTCTTCTTCTATTTCTTGTCACCGCCATCGGATGCTATCTTCCCCTTAGGAAAATCAAAGAAGGGGAACTAAAAAGCGAACTGGAAGGAGAAGAGTGATGATTGAAGTAAAAAACCTGACCAAGCGATACAAGGGTGAGAAAAACGATGTTATCCATGAGGCATCGTTTTCCCTTCCTGACCGAGGCCTTGTCTTTCTAATCGGAAAATCAGGCTGCGGCAAATCAACTCTGAGGAATCTTCTTTCCTGCATAGACGAGGAATACAAGGGGTCGATTCAGTACAATGGGAAAGAATTAAAAGAAAGGACAGAAAGGGAAAAGGCAGACTATCGTTTTTCTTCCGTTTCCATAGCCTTTCAATCCTTCCGCCAGACAGAAGAAGAAAGCGTATATGTCAATAGGCTAAAGCCTCTGGCTATCCGGAAAAGGACAAGGGAAGAAAAAAAGAAAAAGATTTTCGATGCACTGAAGAGAGTAGGGCTTTTGGATAAGAAAGACAGGAAGTTCAAAGACCTATCCGGAGGAGAAAAGAAGCGGATATCCTTGGCCGTCGCAAGGATTAAGGACACTCCTGTTCTCTTTGCCGACGAACCGCTTGCTTCCCTCAACAAGGAAATCCGCAGGCAAAGGACTTCCCTCCTTCTGTATCTTTCCCTCTCCCGGCTAGTCTTCGTCATCACCCATGAAAAAGACGAAGTCCCTGAGCAGGCAACAGTCTATGAGAGGGAAAAAGGAAAAAGGAACCTTTTAAGAAAAGGAAAGGAGGGAAAAGGCAGGACTCTTTTCCCGGTCCGTGAAAAGTACAAAGGCTTTTCCCGTTTTTATCAGATTCTAAACAGGATGGCGGCAAAACGTTCCTTCCTTTTTAGGGCAAGGAGGACCTTTGTCCTTGGCCTATTTTCCGTGTCCTTTTCTTTTCAGCTTTCAATGAATGTCTCTGCTTCCTTGACCTCCTCAAGGGAAGAATATAGGGAGAATGATTCTATGATTGTGGAAAGCAGTGAGGAAGGGGTGACCGGGACTTCTTTCCAAATGGCAAGTGATCAGGTCCTTAATCTCTATAGGCGGAATCATAGCGACGAAGTTCTTTCCAAAGGGTATTTTTTCACGACTTCCAGGAACGACATTTTCGGACCGGATCAGTCATTTATACTTACCCATAAGGAAAAAAGCAGGGACAGGAACCGGATTTCCTTAGATTCTCTTGTTCATAGCCTGCAAAGGGAAGAAAAAAACGCAGACTACTATGGAGAAGCGCCGAAGGAAAAAGAAGACCTTCTTCTAGGATTGACCGAAGAGAACCTTCTTTCGCTTTCCTTCTTTCTGTTCGGAAAGAAAGAAACAAAGCTAAATGAAGAAGAAAGGATGGCAAGGGGAGAAGAATTTAAACGAGGGAATGTCTTTCTGGATAGGAAGGCCGAAAAAAGTGAGTGGAAATATTCCTATTCCCAACGGTTCTGTCTCCGCGGTTTCTTCCTCTCCGAAACGCCTCTTGTCCTCTCCTCTGGCCCGGACTTCCCTCTTTGGCTTGTCCATGAACAAAGGGGATTCCTCGTTTACGAAAGCGGCGAGGAAAAAGACTTAGAAAAACCTTGGAGCAGGGAAAGGAAAAGAGGGTTGAAACTTAGACCCAATAAAACAAAAGGATTCCTAAAGAGTTTCCTCTCGGACAAAGATAGGGATAGAAGGGTCCCGGAAGTCTTTCAGACGCCCTACTATTATCTTCCTGGGGAGGTGACAACCCACAATCATATCCTTCTTTATGAAGATATCCTTCCAAAGGTCTCTCTCTCTTCCATAGAGCGGTTTGTCAAAGATAACCAAGGCAGGATTTCCTCTGTCAGTTATTCTTCAAGTGTCTACACCTATACCGCATCCGGATACATATCCGGTTTCACTAAGCCCTTCTTTTTCTCCCGCAATAAGGAAAAGCTCAACGAAATACAGGATAATTACGCGTTTACAAGCGAAAACCTAGGACAGTTCCAGGCAGCAGGGTGGGAAAGGGAAGAAGGAGTAAGGAAGGCAGATCTTCTCTCCTCGATGGATGGGGAAGGAAGGAGATTTGTCTCCTTAAGCTCTTCCCGCTTAACCCCTTTGATGGGGGATGAACCTAAGTCCATTGAGGAAATCGGGCTTTCGGAAGGAAGGGCAAAGAAACTTTTTTCCTCTTCTTCTTTAGCCCTAGGAAAGCAGATAAATACACTGACCCTGTTTCAGACAGTAAAAGAAGGGGACAAATATAAGAACCTGTTTGCCCCTGGAAGTCTGACCGTCTCCGCCGTTTATCCTGACGAAGGAAGGAAGATTTACCAGGATTCCCTGTTTCCTCTCTGCTACTATTTCTCTCTTGGGACAAGGAAAAAGGAGGAATGCCGGATTTCCGAGGCCGTCATCAAGACAGACCTAGAAAGACTTAAGGCTGATGACTACATTAAAAGGGTCAAGGACTATGGGAATTTCCGGTCTTCCTATCCAAGGCTAGTCAGGATCGAGGAAATCGACAGAAGGAGGAAGAGGCTGTCCTTGCTTTTCCTTTCCTTTTCCTTCGTTTCCCTAGTCTCGGCCCTAACCCTTCTTTCCTTGTCAAGGTATCTTTTAATCAAAAAGGAACAGAAAGAAATCGGAATCAGTCTGAGCTTTGGCTACAGAAAAAAGGAAGTCGTCTCTTTCTATCTCCATCTCGCCTTACTTCTAGGCCTCATTTCCTATAAGAAGGATAAACAATAGTGTTGCTGTCCTTCGTCTGCGGTATAATCTTTCTGCT